>Ga0065711_1040079_pt1 | contig 17264 bp, 12 predicted proteins | sample Hoacrofraction12_FD_59098 | JGI IMG/M metagenome (GOLD analysis project Ga0065711, IMG submission 59098) | Hoatzin crop microbial communities from Cojedes, Venezuela - Epithelial fraction 12 v2 (version 2) | ecosystem: Host-associated > Birds > Digestive system > Esophagus > Crop | place... | reverse complement strand
GCCCAGAGAGGTAGTGGAGGCCCCATCCCTGGAAACATTCAAGACCAGGTTGGACAGGGCTCTGAGCAACCTGATCTAGTTAGTGGTGTCCCTGCTTGCTGCAGGGGGGTTGGACTAGATGACCTCTAGGTGTCCCTTCCGACCCAAAACTTTCTATGATTCTATGAAGTGCCAGGCTCCATTCTGTGAATCTGCATACTAGGTTGTACAAACGTGCACAGCACCTCTGGAAGCCTGTAGCTGTTCCAGTGCTGCAGTTTAATATATGTAACCGGTTGCAAGTCCCTTCCCTTGAGAAATGAAAATACATAAAATCATGGAATCATTAAGGTTGGAAAAGGCCTCCAAGATCATCAAGTCCAACCGTCAACACAACACCAGCATGCCTACTAAACCATGTCGCAAAGTGCCATGTTTACATGTTTTTTTAACACCTCCAGGGATGGTGAGATCCACCACTTCCCTGGGCAGCCCGTTCCAATGCTTTACAGCTCTTTCAGTAAAGAGAATTTTCCTAATATCCAATCTAAACCTCCCCTGGTGCAACTTGAGGCCATTTCCTCTCATCCTATCGCTAGTTACTTGGGAGAAGAGACCAATAGCCGCCTCACTACAACTGTCTGTCAGGTACTTGTAGCAAGTGAGAAGGTCTCCAGTGAGTCTCCTTTTCTCCAGGCTAAACAACCCCAGTTCCCTCAAGTGCTCCTCAGAAGACTGGTTCTCTGGACCCTTCATCAGCTTCATTATCCTTCTCTGGATGCACTGCAGCACCTCAATGTCCCTCTTGTAGTGAGGGGCCCAAAACTGAACATAGTATTCGAGGTGTGATCTCACCAGTGCTTAGTACAGGGGGACAACCACTTCCCTACTCCCACTGGCCACACCATTCCTGATACAAGCCACGATGCCGTTGGCCTTGTTGGCCACCTGGGCACACTGCTGGCTCATGTTCAGCCGGCTGTTGACCACCACCCCCTGGTCCTTTTCAGCCAGGCAGCTTTCCAGCCACTCTTCCCAAAGTCTGTGGTGTTGAATGGGGTGGTTGTGACCCAAGTGCAGGACCCGGCACTTGGTCTTGTTGAACCTCATACAACTGCCCTCAGCCCATCCATCCAGTCTGCCCAGATCCCTCTGTAAAGCCTTCCTATCCTCAAGCAGATCAACACTCCCGCCCAACTTGGTGTCATCTGCAAAGTTACTGAGGGTGCCCTTGGTCCCCTCATCCAGATCCCTGATGAAGTGAGCCCTGGGGAACACCACTTGTGACCTGTTGCCAACTGGATTGAGCTGCATTCATGACAACGGTTTGGGCCCAGCCATCTGGCCATCGAAGAATACGCCTATCTAGGCCATGAGATGCCAGCAGCTCTAGAAGAATGCTGTGGGAGACAGTACCAAAGGCTTTACTAAAGTAAATGCCTCCATCTTTATGTGAAAAAAACATTTTTTGAAGCTGGTTTGTGTTGTTTTTTTCTCTCTACACAGAGAAGTTTGTGGTCTTTAATACGGTCCCTTAAATGTCTTATGTTAGTGCACAATTACAGCTGTAGTTTTAAGTGTTCCAGATTTTATTCAAAAGTATTTAAACTTACAAGGTCTAAATTTGACATTTTCTTCAACTGTTTTATGATATATTTTGCTCCTATAAATGGCTGTAGACATTTACCAGGCTGTTTGTTGGTTGCCCTAAGGGACGTAAATTCAGAAAAATGTAAGGTTTTTTTGGGTAGCTAACTGCTGTTTTCTTCTTGTGAATTTTGAGTGTGGAAGTTAACTGTTATTTTTCAGTAATATATTTTGCACCCCCATGTGTTTTCGTTTGGAGTCTTTCACATGGTCCCATCTAACTAGTTTTTCTGTTTTCCTGGAGAAAGTAAGAGAAGAGGGAAAGAATATTTTTGGTCCCGTTTTTAGATATTGAGCGTGCCTATGTTCCTATGTTGACTGTTCCTAAGTAGTAAAATTTGGAGAGGTTTTGTGTAGCAATCTCTGGCTATTTGCACGTTTTCTTAAGAGCCTTTGTTTTTGCTTGCTTAACTTTAGTCTGTTTATTTAGGCGTTATTTGCAACAGAGACTTTTGCTATGGGAATTAATATGCCAGCCAGGACTGTGCTATTTACGAGCGCCAGCAAATTTGATGGAAAAGATTTCCGATGGGTAAGTGAAAACCAGTTAAATGTAGTAGAAAATATTTTTTTCTTTCAAAAATCTTTCTTTGTTCACAGATCCATTTGTAATTAGTATACAAATTCCTGAAGACAGGATTCCTCAGATTATGCGTGACATTATTTATTTTAATAGAAACAGCAAAAGGGAATCAAAACACAGGTTAGCGGTGGACACTGGATTAGACTAAGACTTCTGCACAACTTGTCCAAAACTGTGAGACCTAAGTATCCTCTTCTGTGTCAGAGGAATGTGGAGGATAAGTGGGCTGAGTATCATATCATAATGATAATGGAATTTAAGTTTTGACAGAACCAAGAAAAGAGTTCATTTACCTCAGGAGAGTATTGATTGTTTGGTTATAGCAGGGTATTTTAGCTAGCTCACAGAAAGACAGAAATGTGTGGAGGGAGGGACAGGTTCTTAAACACTGGAAAACAAATAATTTAAAAGTTTGAAACATTAAAACCAGGTATGTGATTCACATGTAAATAATAATAAGGGTGTACAAGTCATCACAACTAAGCTTTATAAAAAGTGCTGTGATTCATCTTTCACAGATGGGAAGATTGCAGTAAACAGGTAAGTGCATTATGGCATACACATATCTTCAGTCTTAGTTTAGACTGTTCAGCTTCACGATTCATTGAGTCTGATTGCATGTCCTTACGATATATGCGAGAATTAGCTACATTTAAAGCATCAGATATGTGGAACTCCTGCTTTTAAAATTATTTAGCACAGTTTCCTTAAGTAGTTTTTGAGATCTGACGTAAAGTACTTGGACCATATTGGAACCAGTTTAATATATTCATCAATGATACTGAAAGCGAGATCGAGTGCACCTTCAGCAAGCTTGCAGAAGACACCAAGCTGAGTAGTGCGGTTGACATGCCTGAGAGATGGGATGCCATCCAGAAGGACCTTGACAAGGTTGAGAAGTTGGCCCACGTGAATCTCATGGGGTTCAACAAGGCCACGTGTGAGGCCTTGCACATGCGCTGGGGCAGCCCCTGGTATCAATACTAGCTGGAGGAGAAAGGGATGGAGAGCAGCCTTGCTGAGAAGGTCTTGAGGGTACTGGTGAATGTAAAGCTGGACATGGGCTGACAGTGTGCACTTACAGTGCAAAAAGCCAACCATATCCTGGGCTGCACCACAAGCAGCATGGCCAGCAGGTTAAGGGAGGGGATTCTGCCCCTCTGCTCCACTCTGGTGAGAGCCCACCTGGAGTCCTGCGTCCAGCTCTGAAGCCCTCAGCACAGGAACGACATGGAGCTGTTGGAGCCGGGCCAGAGGAGGCCACAAAGATGATTGGAGGGCTGAAACACCTCTCCTAGGAGGAAAGGCTGAGAGAGTTGGGGCTGTTGAGCCTGGAGAAGAGAAGGCTCCGGGGAGACCTTATTGCAGCCTTCCAGTACTTAAAGGGGGCTTATAGGAGAGATGGGGACAGGCTTTTTATGTGGGGCCTGTAGTGATAGGACAAGGGGTAATGGTTTTAAACTAAAAGAGGGTGGATTTAGACTAAATGTAAGGAAGAAATTTTTTACAGTGAGGGTTGTGAACCACTGGCACAGGTTTCCCAGAGAGGTTGTAGATGCCCCATCCCTGGAAACATTCCAGGTCAGGTTGGATGGGGCTTTGAGCAACCTGGTCTAGTTGAAGATGTTGGACTAGATTTTTGAAGGTCCCTTTCAACCCAAACTCTTCTATGATTCTATGACAGTGAAACTTCAGAAGTTTTTGTGAATGCGAGTGCCACAGATGACAAAACACACCTGGTTTGTAACTTTCTGAGACATAGGGAACCAGTTATAGCTGGCATGTCCCAGTTCTTTGTAACCTCTCCAGTTTCACAGTTAGTAGGCGTAGAAATAATGCTCTTGCTAGTTATCAGCATTTTAATGTTATATTTGAATGAAGTGATACGTTATTTGAAGATGGTGGAGATTCGTTACCAGTATGTTGAAGTTGTCTTATATTTTAGTAATCTTCAGCATGCCCAGCAACCTTGCATCACATAAGACATTAGTAAAATGCTTTTTATGCTTATTAAAATGATGCACTGTGTTATGGGAATCACCGTAGCTATGGGAGCATTAGTCAACTTACTCTGCTGACATTCATAGGCATGAGTTTATATCTTCGTGCTTAGTGATCAGTCATGAATAATTGAATTAAATCTGTGAAAATTTTGTATCTTAGATAACTCCTGTCTGCTAGTTTTTATACATCATGGTCATCTACTGTATAATTGTAAATAGCACTTTTTATGTTCTTGCTGTTTTTATAATAGTTGTTAATTTTTTTTCTTTTTCTCATTTTATCCTAGATATCCTCAGGTGAATACATTCAAATGTCAGGTCGTGCAGGACGCCGAGGTATGGATGACAGAGGAATAGTAATTCTTATGGTGGATGAAAAAATGAGTCCAACAATTGGCAAGCAGCTTTTGAAGGTAGGAGAGAAGTTAACTTTTTTTTATCCTCCCCACTATGGTTATTCTGGTTTGAATAACATAACAAGTAAAATTATATCCCTAGAACTAAAAGTATGTAGATCATGCAGGTAGAAGATAATGACTCCTAGAAGACTGGGCTTTCACTGAATTCTTGTTAAAGCGGGAGTTTCCATTGTGAAACAGAAGATTAGTATCATACTTCTCTGTGTAGAAGGGATCTCAGGCAGGAGCGGTAGAATTGTATCCTGTGTTCTAGTGATATCACTACTACTGTGGTATTCTGTTCCATTTCGTGCTGATCACAGTCAGTTCAAGGATATTGCTGAACTGGAAAAGATCTGCTGACCTTTCACAAGAATTATGAAGGGCTTAGCTCTGCAGTGAAATAAAGCTTTGTTAACGTACTTCTCAGTGTAGTAGACAAACTGGATAAAGTAATGTGAAAAATCACATACATGTGATAAATAAGAAGAGTGAGATGGCTGTCAGTGAGCTACACTTAACTGGGGAGAAATTGATAGTGCTTTTAGGAAACTTTGAGGTTTGGAATTCAAGAGGTTGAAAGAAACATTGTTGTGGCTGACATGGGCGTTAGATTATAGGGCTTCCCTAAAGTGTAATGGAAGTCGTTGCAGATCATTACAATAATACCCTGTTGCTTTATAATATGAACGTGAAACACTGCACTCATTACACTTCTGTTTAAATTCCATGGCAAAAATCACCGTGATAAAGCATAATACACTGTTGTGTGTGTTGCCTGTCTTAGGCTGCTCAGGTTAACTGTGCACACATGTTAAAACTGAAAACTTGGGGAGTTACTCTCCATGCTATTCAGGAGCTTGTAGCCTTGGTACACAGAGCAGGTCATTTGCGTTAAAATGGTACTTGCAGTATTATTAGAGTTTCCATAAATTGTGGGAATCATCTTAAGTCAGAATCAGGGTATGTTAATAAAAAGCGTGTATTTATTACCAGAAAAACCCAGATGCCAGTATTGCTCTGTTTTATTCAGACAAATGAAGAACAAGGGGGAAAAAATATGTACATGGCTACTCCAAGTTATGCAGATGCGGATTTTTTGTTGTGTATCTTGTTCTGTCAGTGCTACCTGTTAATTCATAATAAATAGTGTACATTGGATCACTGTTATACACAGGTAGTGTTTGCCTTCTTAAAGTCAGAATTTTCATGAATGCTACATTATGGCTAACTAACCAGAAATTAGTAAAATAAGAAATTTGAAAAATATTTGAACTCATTCATGTTCAGTAGCATTAGATTTTGAATTTATTCTTGGTCTTGATGCAAATTCTGTTTTCTCAGTGGGGTGGAGATATGTTTATTTGTTTACATGCACTCTTAACACATGTACATCTTTGAGATATATAAAGACTAAGTATTTTAACTGGGTTTTTATAGGTTTTTAAGACTATTTTAAAAAATAAATGTAATTTTGTGGCATAGTTATTTAAATAAAGGCTTTATACCTTTGTACTTCCACAGCTGAAAAATTAAACGGCAGGAGATACAAAACGACAGGAAAAAAACCTGCTCCTTATAAATGGCATTAGTTTTGTATACTTGTGATCTGCAATTTAATAAGAATATCTCCCAAAAGTTGCTTTATATGAAATAACTGTGAATAGCTAAAGAAAATTTGATATTTCAGTTATTTATCTTCAGACTTTGAGAGATTACTCTATATGCTCAGCCATTCAGAAGTTTGTAAATTCAGTAGAGAACTACAGAACTCAATCTACGTGAATTAAGAAGAAAAAAGGAAATAGTAGATCACTTACATTTTTTATACCATCTTTTTTTGACTAGATTTTAAGGAAATAATAAAGAATATTTCCTTTACTGAAACTATAAGCCCTTTGATTCTTTTCTTTCTTTTGAATTATAAGGAAACAAAAGGTAAAAATAGTGGCAATTCTATCTATATTATCTGTTGGTTCTTCTCCAATGTTCTAAATAAATTCATAGATTTCATTAATTTTTCTCACTACTTCACTTGTGAGCAAGGACTGTATTTAAGATTTTGAAACAGGTCAGTAGGGGCTATAATGAAGGTAGTAGTGCTTCTGTAGCTGCTGTAACTATTCAGCCAATTGCTGAAAAGTCAATAAAAGTAATCTTTTATGAGATGAGCAGTACGACATAAAAAAATACTGATTTTCCTTTTTAAATACAAAACACTTAGAGGAAATTTCATGTTTAAACTAGCCAAGAATGTATACAGACCAACATTTCTTCAGTATTCACATTTTTTATTCGTTGTTAAATGTGTCTGTTTTTATTTACTGACTGACAGTGTTTGTCTCTTGTAAGATCACAATCATGTCTTGCAGCAGTATTTTGCTGCCACATCAAGTATTGTGGCTTTGCTCCTGAATAAGCTAAAGATTTATAGGGAAAACTTCAGAAGTAAATTAGCCATATTGAGAATGATAGGACATTTATGTAGGACATTTTTCTTGTATCTCTTCAACCCTAAAGCATGTCTGATCCAAACCACTTCCTGAATACTAGAATAGGAATAATGTTATCAGCTGCATAACAGTGCAACCAGTGAAGTGAGAGCTTTGAGTGTATTCCAGTACCAGCAGTATTGCCGCGGCTGTGCTGTTTGGCTGTAGCACTGATCATTGCGACATTGTGTATAGTACTTCAGACTTAAATTCAATGTTCAGATCTTAGATGGAGTTCCTAAGAAGGATATTTGTAAATATTTCTTAAACTCAGTAACCTACATTTGTCTTTTGCAGTGTAACTAGATTTTTGTTTATCCTTAGCATTTATTTGACCACTGAATATTTAGTAAACTGGTGACTTGTTCAAATCTATAAAACTAAACACTTACAATACTGTTGGATAGCTTTCTGAAGACAGTAAATCCTAGTTTTACATTTGGATAGTACTAAAATATTTGTTGGTAATTTTTCTTTTTTGTTTCCTTAATTAGAATCTTTAGCTACACTGTGTTAGTTTCAGTAGGAAGTGGTAAGCTTCTGCTTGACGCTAGATGGCCTTTGAAACCAGAGCAGCATCTCTCTAGTTGGAATTTGGCCATGTTACAAGCATGTATTCCTGCAAAGACTATGAAGTTACTGATCAGTGGTAATCTGTAATGTCTCTACAAGAGAACATCTTAAGCTATTTACGTTATAGAAACGAACAATTTTATAATGAAAGAAAATGTGCTAATGTAAGTAGGTTTTCGAGCCTTGAATTTGAGTGTATCAATTGTTTGCATCTACTTATTCCTTCACAGAAGAAGTTAGATGGACTGAAAAATTGAAAGAAAACATTCATCTAGCCAGATAAAATATACAGTATTATGCTTTCCTTGTCATTTGTGTATGGAACATATAGTGCCCTGATGCCAAGCGGTAAGAGATGTTCCACTGGCTACATCTTGCTCCTTGGCAGGGCCTTCGTTTGTAGGGTTGGCAGTATTGTGCTTATTTGGCCTGTATGCTACTATTAGAAATCCATCTGGTCTTGTATTTTATTTTGACTCTTGGGTCTTTTTATTGTACTAGGCAAATGAACAGGATAGCAATTCAGGCAAGTTTAATACTTTTCTCTTTGACTTGGTGCCCGTTTGCACAGCTCTCTCATATGACCACTGTGCAGTTGGAAAAGTGTTTTAATTTTGAAAGGGCAAATCATCATTCCCTTATGATTGAGGCAGCATCATTAGATATTTTGCGGTTTAATCATCTGCTGTGTATCACGTATAGCTGTCCCTTTCATATTCCCAAGTACAGAGAAAATTCTGTTTAGCCTGAAAAGCAGTGTTTACATAAAAATTATGCTGATTGGGAATAAATGTAAGATGGGAAATAGTGAGAAGGTGATGAGAAGTCTCAGATGCTAGACGAGGAAGTTTCTGGAACAGGAGCTATCTGATAAAAGTGCTGGAAGTTAGTACTTTTGCATACGCATAGCTGCCTAGTCTGCAACAGGAATTAACGATAAGCCTTGGGCACCAGTGTAATTTGGTGTGGATTTCTAACATAGAAATTGTAACAAGCAACTAAAACTCTTGCCCGCATTATAAGAAATGCTATAGTTATAAGATACTATAAAAAACCATGATAAATCAGAATTCAGGAAAAACAATGGTTAATGTGTGGGAAGGAAATACTGTTTTATGCAGAAGCAGTTAATTTAATCTTTGACTGTGAGGTTGCTTGTTCCTTATTTGACTTGTCTGTTATTGACTGATAGGCCATGGGTCTGCTCCTGTATTGGTCTTTCTGTGTTTCAAAATAAATACAGGTGTGTATGCTCTTGAATTGGGTTGAAAAATAGTAAAACTTTAAAAATTACCTACTATAGAACTATAGATTCTGTTGTTTGAGTGATTGGGGTTTTGGGTGCTTTTTTGTTGTTGTTCTTGTTTAGGTAAATTTAAGACAGTCCAAAACTGTTGCTCGTCTATGTTACATATGGTTTTGTTCAAATGGTCCCCTTTGACTAATACACAGAAAACTGTCAAGGGAGGGGATTCTGCCACTCTGCTCTGCTCTGGTGAGAGCCCACCTGTAGTCCTGCATCCAGCTCTGGAGCCCGCAGCACAGGACAGACATGGTGCTGTGGAGTGGGTCCAGAGAAGGGCCACAAAAACGACCAGAGGGCTGAAACACCTCTCCTAGGAGGAAAGGCTGAGAGAGTTGGGGCTGCTCAGCATGGAAGAGGCTGCGGGGAGACCTTACTGCAGCCTTCCAGTACTTAAAGGGGGCCTATAGGAAAGATGGGGACAGGCTGTTTAATAGCATTTGTAGTGACAGGAGAAGGGGTAATGGCTTTAAACTAAAAGAAGGTAGATTTAGACTAAATGCAAGGAAGAAATTTTTTACAGTAAGGGTTGTGAACCACTAGCACAGGTTTCCCAGAGAGGTGGTAGATGCCCCATCCCTGGAAACATTCCAGGTCAGGCTGGACAGGGCTCTGGGCAACCTGACCTAGTTGAAGATGTCACTGCTTATTGCAGGGGAGTTGGACTAGATGGCTTTTAAAGGTCCCTTCCAACCCAACCCGTTCTATGATTCTATGAAAACCTTTCCAGTGAACAAGAATTTTTTTCAGGTGGTAAAAATCTGTTACATTGAGTTCTCATTTTGCTCTTACAAACTGTACTGAAGTTTTATTGCATGATCAGGCAAGAAGCACAGGAGTAGAGCGTCAGCAGAGGTCCTTTTTGCAAATGAAATGCTTAGCACTGTCTGAAGTAAAGAAGCAATGGTTGTTAGCTATGCATGGCTGCCACAGAAGGCAAGCACAGGGAGCTGCTGACAATACCTATCAAGAGGCTTAAGGTATAGTCAGATGCAGGCTAGAACATAGCAGTTGTTTAGCGCAGTGTTGGCAAAACTACAGCACAAGCTTCTCTGGCAAGATGATACTGTGATACGATGTCTATGAATAATGTTTTCTTGTGCAAAATGCCGTGGCATGTGTTGAAATTGGTATGGAATTATATGGCTTACTGCTTCGCTTTTATGATAAAGACTCCGCAGAATCTTTAGTACTGCTTGTTGTCCACCCCTTTTAAAACTGTACTGTCTGCAGATTTTCCATTTACTTCTCCTGAAATGCTTTAAAGATGTTTCTAGAGAAGCAAACTGGTATTGCAGTCCATTTCCCATAGGTTGTGGGTGAGTAGTAAGTAACAGCTTTCCATGTAATCTTGTTGTTTGGGACCATGCGCAAGACAGCATGTGAAGCCACCTAGTGAGACTGTCTTCCATCAGCATTCAGTCCCTCTGCACACATCAGCTTAACAGGACAGCTTGACTGTACTGTTATATACTTTGGGGTGATTTAAGGCTTACTCACATGGGGAAAAAAAAAGCGCCCTCAGGATCTGAGAGATTTACCAAAATCTGGTTTGAGAGAGAAATAGGCTTCAGCTGGGGATTTGCACTAACACTTGTTGGAAAAGCCATTGCAAAATCTAAGAAACAGATTGTCACTGGTGGTTTGAGGACAGTATAATGTTGTTTCTAATCTCAATGAAATAAACATTTTTGATACTTCACCAAATTTAGATTAAAATTTTTATGCGAAATTTTTATTTTTGTTGTAAACTGCCAAACGTTTCTTGTTCTTACGAAGCTTGCGCTGCAGAGATTTTCCAGGCTTCAATTCAGGAAGGTACTTCTAACCTTAATTTAAGACCTGCTTAAAGTCAACAAGATTTTAGTGTGAAATCATGGACAGAATTCAGATGTTTTAAGGGAAACAGATACTCAGATGTCATGATGAGCAGGATCACAGTTTGTAGATAATTATGCAAGCCAGTAGATAGAACTTCTTCCTGACATTTGCAGTCAAAATGTGGGAAGATGACATGTAAAATGGTTGGTCACTCTTGAACATCCAACTTAGAAGGAGCAAATGTATTATATAAATATATAAATGTATTATATAAATATAGTTACACTGTTGCCAGGCCAACTCAGATCCAAAAGAATCATTACACAGTGTGATGTTAACACATGCCAAATTACCTTTCCCCCCACTGTCCATTTGTGTTCTGTGCAGAGGAATCCATGTAGCAATGCACTATGATGCTGGTTTCAGAAGGGCCAATTTTTTGAGTTTGTAAGCTAATTTAAAGTATATTTGTATTGTATAAAATATTGGTAGTTTTAAATATTTGCTTGAGAGTTTTAAATATTGCTTTGTTAAATTGGGACACCTCAGTACAAGTGTACAGGGTTTTTTTGTATATTTTTCTGTGTTTGATTCAGAAAGAATACAAAAGGCTTAGGGAAAGAACAGAAATTGGAGTTACCAGCCTGAAGTAAAACTAAGGATAGTTACAATGGTAGGAGCTACTGTTATTACAGTAAATGACTGAGAAGTTCAGTCATTCAGGACTTACTGCAGATGGTGGTCGTTGCATGCGAGAGAAATCAAGGTACATTTTTTTCCTTTTAAGTCTCTCATTACAACTGGAGCATTTATGGAACCCAAGCCTGAGGTATTTTCATGGGCAAAGCCTGCTAAAGCAGTCTTTTGCCACCCGCAGTGGCTTCTGTTTGTGTTGGTGCAACTGTTTTGAGGGCAAAGCAGTGAGCCAGATTGGTAATAATCTGTGTTTAAAATAGCTGCTTACCATTGTGAGTTAAAAATAACCCTGCAGAAGGGATTTTTATTGGTTTTGCAGTCATGCTAACGTAGCTCAGGATAATCCTGTTATCAGTTAAGTACTCAGTCTTGTTTGATATTTCAGAAAGAGATTGATTATTCATGTGGTAACTGTATCATTGATAGGTGGGAAAAAAGTGTGTTGTTAATATTTCACTGAAGGTATTTCTGTGTCATACAGTTGTATCAAGCAGTCACTTGCGTTTTTATTTAATGAGGTTTTTAATAGAACTTTGTCCTGGCAACTGTTGCAGACATTTAAGTGTAATTATTTCCCCCTTATGAGGAAGAAAGTGAGAGACCTTTTAAATATCATCCATGTGTGCTATTCTTTGCTCTTTTTATAACGTGGTTCCTTGTTTCCTTTTTGGAAACTTACTCATTCAGCTTCTTTCTGGAAACACTGATAAGCAAATGAAACTGTCAGTGGACCAAATGGCGCAAAATATGTCCTGTGGTGTATTTGATTTGAGTCATTATGAAAGATACTTCTATTGTTGCTTTGCAAGTTGGCCTTTTTCATCTTAGCTCATGATGTCCCTGTGAGTTAGTGTCAGACAGTGTTTGCCATCTTACGTTCCCTGTGAAAGCTTTGTACACGTTTTCCATGAGACACTGGAGAGCAAGAAAGTTATGTGCAAATTTTGTTCCTCTCTCTGCATGGGAATTGTTTTGAAAATGTGAATATTTTTCTCCAACTATAAGAGAGAACAGAGAGAGTAACCCTTACCAAATGGACATCTTGCTCAAGACTGCGTGCCATAATGCAGCAATGACAGCTCTCACATCTATGGCTAGACAAGGCTTCCAAGTCTTAATAGTAATTAAAAAAAAAAGTGGAAAAAACCTGTGAATATCAGTTACAGACACTAACCTTCCTCCTCCCCAGTCTTTATATCGTTCTAGTTTATGTGGGCAAGAAACGACAGGACTAGTAAATGCTGAATGCCTTGTTGAATGTGTTGATTGTGTTAAGAAGAGATTCTACTGTGAAATGGTTGACAGTTAAACAGGGCAAAGTGTATAGCGGCTGTAATTTTCAGGTAGTTCTTGACTAAATTATTTCTGTAGTGATTTGTTTATGGTCATGTTCTTGTTTTTTAACATTATCAGCTTAAACGAATCATTCTTTTGCAACCCAAATTGTGACAACTTGAAAGGGTGCAGTTAGTAAGTTGGGTTAAAATTTCTCAAGAAGTGAAGTGGTTGCAAACACACAAAGTAGGTTATTAATTTCTGAGAACTTTAATTGACATATCCAGTCTGTTCATGTGTATCCAGGCAGTTCTCATCCAGAGGGATAAAAAAGCTTGCAAAATTGTTCCGTTTTTTCAAAAATATTCAGAAGTAAATCTGTCGCTACTGTCTGTTGAAGGTTTGGGACAGGGGGACTGCCCTCTGTTGAAGGGGTGAGGAGGAAGATTACTTGGAGAAAGGAGCCTGGAGAACTGGAATGGTAGTTCAACAACAACAATGAAGTTGTGGGCACAGTGTATGTTTGAAAGTGACTTCTCGATGCCTGTTCAAGGCAGTCTTTCTCATTGACTTTTGTTGCAGCTCTGACCAGTTAGGCTTTTGCCCAGTCTTCTGCATGAGTGGTTGGTGGTTCTTCGTTTCTCTCATATGGAACTTTTTTTCTTGAGACAAGGGAGAGGCTTCCTCAGAGACTGAGAAAACTTGAGGCAGGTGACTGCGCACCCTAGCTTGTCGAAGAGAAGGTCGATGAATTGTGATGGGAGGATATATGGTAGACGGTGAGCTAAATGTCATGCACATGCTTCACAATATTTTTAAGAAAGTATAAAAGAAAAGTAGTCAATCTGGGAGCTGGTGGCACAGGATTTGAGGAGAGAAAGGGATTGCAAGAGGAGCAAACAGTCATGGGGAAAATGTAAGTTAAACAGTTTTATCTCTTGCTATATATTAGCAGCAAGCAAAATCCAGGATAGTTTAACACTGTATACTGTGTAGGCTTTCTGAGAGCAAGTTAGGAAAGGAAGGCCCACCTTTTCCATTTTCCTGTCAGTAATGTACCCCATCTTCCATTCCTTTCTCTCCACCATACGTATCTGACAGCTGTCTTTAGGTAACCATTAATTGCCTCTTCAGTAATGATGCCAATCTTTATAATTTGCAGAAACAGCTGGCATGGTGTCTACTCACATTTTGTGTGTACTCAGTATAGAAGAACAGCTGTATTTTACTCAAAGATTTCCTAATGAAGCTGCAAAATCCACATGTTGCTACTAGATAAACGAAGCAAGGGCATCCAGGTGATTGTTGCCTGTTACATGTGAGTCTGTTGATAGCCCAGGGTAGTCAGTAGAGACTAATGTATGCTGCAGAACTCACTGGCTGTGCTGAAGGGATGATACAGTAAAGCTACTATAGTTATATTTAATTTGGAGAAGTAACAGTTCCAGTTTTCAGAAAAAATAACCTTCTCAGAACTTTTAATTTCGAATGTAGTACTGCCTTGAGAACAATACTGAGAAAATGGGAATTCCTGGAACTTGGAGAAAGATGTGTTTATGAGATGGAGAAACAGGAACAATCCACAATTTTTGCCAAAACAGGATTTTAACTCCTTTGTCTTAATAGAATGATCTTATTTTTAAATTGTAAAATGCCAATCGTGTTTAATGTAAAAATTGCCACATCAGCAACTGGCTCAAATGCTGCCTTTCAAATAAGTCTGCTTTATACAGTCTTTGAAATAGCTGGGTCTTTTAGTTTGTTTTTAAATCACTCCTCCTTTACAATTGAACTGTGCTGATTTTAAAAAAGCCTTTAAAGTGAATCTGCAGAATTGTTTGGTCTTTCTTGGCACATTCTATGCATGTATTTTAGTTGTATAATGTTCATTGTTTTCTCACTTTATCATAGCATTAAAGTGAGAGTGTGACACTTACAATTTTATTCTTTCAAATAGTTGATAATCTTGCAAGCACACAGCTGAGGTATGCCTTAAAGCTATGTAACATTGTCAGGAATGGAAGGAGTTGTTCACAGTGTGATCGGAGTCGTCACAGAAACGTGCTGCCAGATCTCTGCTGGTCCGTAGCTGCGCCGGTGGCTGTAGCCAGCTGGGGGTTGTATTCCAGCTGCTTTAGCTGATGCCTGGCTACAGCAGTGGATGTTGCTGTAGGAAAGAATCTGACCCACCATTAGCTGACACTGCCATAATTGCTGTGCTGTTCTTTAGTAAATGCCATTCTTTAAATGGCATTCTCTGTTGTAGAGAAGCAAGCTTTTTAGGGAGTGGTAATTTATCTTTCTTAGAATAGCTGATATATTTAGAAAAACAGACAAGAGCTTGGGTACATAATCCTTTTATCAGGTCTAAGGAAAAAGCTGTGTTATACATTGGTTAGCATCAGCAACAGAAGTTCTCTCACCTTTCTTTGGTGTATCAGACCAGAGACATTTGTAGAAACTTCAGCTTTCCTCTGCACACTGCAGCTCAGCTGTTGATATTGCACTTATGGACACATTTATGTTAGTAGAAACCCATTTGTGGTAATCTCAGAACTGATGGTGTTATTTTAAATACATGTTTCGTAATCTAATTTAAGAAGTATTTCTATTCTGTGGTGCATCACTTGAGGTAGAAAACTTACATATGTATTTATGACCTCATAGATGTAAGCTAGAATGACTGAATGAATCTCTGGCCATGGAAAGCAAAATATTAGGCTATATGATTTATCTTAAACTTCTTTTACATGTATTCATATGGGTACTTTACTGCATGCTGAAGACTTCTCTGTAACAGCTGGGTTTTTTTCTGAGATTAAATAATCATGCAGTGAGTAGGACTGTGGCGTTTGTAAGGTAATACCATAAGGCTCTGTATCTCACATAAAGCAAATGGGATTACACTGTACTTAAATCTCCTACATGTGAAGGAGTCTGAGATTCAAACTGTCTCTTATGAAATGTGACATCAGTGCATGAATAGATGTAGTATCAGAATTCCTGACTGTACATTTAAAACTGAAAGAAAATGTGTATATTGTGGTAATGTCCTTTAAAATCCATAAGACTTAACTTGATGTAGGAGAGTACTTGATCTGAATTTCAGCATGTGCGTATATGAACTAGTCATCAGTTGTTTTTTTTAGTAGCCTATGCTTTTTTATTATTTATGATGAGGGACTCTGTCTGCTAAATATCTTACTGTATAGCAAAAGACAAAGAAATTAGTTGGAAGAGGATACAGTATAACTGATTTTAGGTAAAGCAAATCTTGAGCTTAAAAGAAGGTGCAGAGGAGCGTGTTTCCCAGTGTCAGCCCTCTCTTAAGCTGCTAAAATATCTGGTAGAATATGCTGAACTTTCAACAGTCATATAGTTACATGAAAAATATGTTTTCAAACGTCCTCATATTCTTGTTACCTGTTTTAGTTGTTAATTTAAAATGTTTAATCATAAGTTAGTCATAGGCCCTGTTGAAATGACAGCACTCGTTTGGTAAATCTATTTTATTTCATGTATAGGTCATTCTTTAATGAGCAGTAAACACTAAACTGGTGCAAACTGTTGCACTTCATCTTCTTATAACATACTTTCAGATTAAATTTCTTTTGCCATGTTATTCCTCATCATGCAACTTTGTGGATTGCTGGTGTCTTCAGTGATCTAGTGGGTATTTTTAGCAGACCTTGCTGTTTTTCTGTCTATGACTTTTCTAGATTTCTTGTAAGCCCAGACCTCATTGAATCTCTGCTGGGAAATTCTATTTTGAAAAAATAGCAGATTGCACTGTTTTTCTGTTTAGTAATTCACAAGAGTTTGTTTTTTCTAAATCCCTTGTAGTCTTAATTACATTAGTTTGGTGGGGGTAGGGCATGTGTTGTCATAAGCTTCCCATGATTCAAGGAGGTATGATAATCCACATACTTTTTAACATCTTCAAAAGCTGTCTGTTACTTCTGGTTTCCACTCCTGTTGTTGCGCAGAAGTTGTTACTTTCTGCTTTGTAACTCCTGGATTTCTATTGAATTCTTTCTGGAGAGTTGTAAGACACCTGTTCCTTTGATACCAGTGCTGCTTTAGATGTAAGGTTATGCACCACAGTTGGGCAGTTTCATACTGCAGAAGTTTTGGGTCTCTGTCATCTGGTTGCAGCAACTTCTTACATCGTTTATCAGGATGGCAGTCTGTGCTGACAGCTAAGTTAATGACGGCTTCTGAAGTTTGCCCTGTGTTTGTAGTGTTGAGGTCATCTGGATCTTCCTTGGACACTGTTTAACTGTTCTGTGTGTTCTTTGAATAGCTGGTTGTTTTCACAGAATCACAGAATGGTAGGGGTTGGAAGGGACCTCTGTGGGTCATCTAGTCCAACCGCCCTGCTGAAGCAGGGTCACCTACAGCAGGCTGCACAGGACCTTGTCCAGGCAGGTCTTGAATATCTCCAGAGAAGGAGACTCCACAGCCTCCCTGGGCAGCCTGTTCCAGTGCTCCGTC
>Ga0065711_1040078_pt1 | contig 17264 bp, 8 predicted proteins | sample Hoacrofraction12_FD_59098 | JGI IMG/M metagenome (GOLD analysis project Ga0065711, IMG submission 59098) | Hoatzin crop microbial communities from Cojedes, Venezuela - Epithelial fraction 12 v2 (version 2) | ecosystem: Host-associated > Birds > Digestive system > Esophagus > Crop | place... | reverse complement strand
TGAATATCTCCAGAGAAGGAGACTCCACAACCTCCCTGGGCAGCCTGTTCCAGTGCTCCGTCACCCTCAGAGGGAAGAAGTTCTTCCTCATGTTCAGACGGAAAAACTTGTAACTTGTGCCAGTGCCTCACCAGTCGCACAGTAAAGAATTTCTTTCTAATATCTAGTCTAAATCTACCCTCTCTTAGGTTAAAACCATTGCGTCTTGTCCTATCACTCCATGGCCTTGTAAAAAGCCCCTCTCCAGCTTTCCTGTAGGCCCCCCTTAGGTATTGGAAGGCCACAGTAAGGTCTCCCTGGAGCTTTCTCTTCTCCAGGCTGAACAGCCCCAATTCTCTCAGCCTTTCCTCATGGGAGAGGTGCTCCAGCCCTCAGGTGATTTTTGTGGCCCTCCTCTGGAACCACCTGAGCAGGTCCATGTCTTTCTTGTGCTGAGGCCTCCAGATATGGACACAGGACTCTGGGTTAGCTCTCATCAGAGCAGAGTAGAGTGGCAGAATCCCCTCCCTCAACCTGCTCGCCACCCTGCTTTTGATGCAGCCCAGGAACAGTTAGCCTTCTGGGCTGCAAGCACACATTGCTTGGTCAAGTTGAGCTTCTCATCAACCAACACCCTTAAGTCCTTGTCCCCAGAGCTGCTCTCAATCCATTCTCCGCCCAGCCTGTATTTGTACTTGGACTTGTCACAATCCACATGCAGGACCTTGCGCTTTACCTTGTTGAACTTCAAGAGGTTCACACGGGCCCACCTCTCAAGCCTGTCAAGGTCCCTCTGCGTGGTAAAGTACAGTAAAGGTACAGTAAAAGTATCTGTACAAGGTAGTTAAATTAAGCCTATGCTGAGATATTCTTAGTCATCTCCTCTATTGCTTTCATTGCTGTTTGGCCAATGTGGTCTTATTAATCTCTTTTTGTTATTTTTGAATCATCCTTGTGAGTATCAAAATGTAGCTGATGCTCTGCCAGTACTATTTTGCTCTCTCAAAAATTGTTTCCAGAGTAAGAGAGAGAATGAAACCTATCTAATTTCACAGCCTATTTATTCCCTAAAATTTAGGAGTCTAGAGAAGCAGTGACCCTAAAATAAGTGTCAAGGTTTCCTGCCTAGGTAGCAAACAGGAGAAAGAGATTTTCAAATCCTCCAGAGGAAGACCTACTTCTATGGAAATAGTGGCTACTGATATTAAGGGATTCTTAGAGTGGTGTCTCAACTTAGAATTTCAAGTGGGCAGATTGTTAGTCAAGAGGCTAGCATTCTTGATATCTGCATTCTGCTAAAATGATCAGTGCTACACTTGGAGTTGGAATAAAAGCTTCATATGGGTTTTCTAAAGAATTACTAAGATATTTCATGCCATGCACAGAGCCATCAATTGACAGATAAAAGAACAAAGACTAGAAAGCAAAGTTTGCAAGCACACAAAGAAAGAACTATAATCTTTATCAAAGTGACTGCTACTATCGTCCTTGTCAAAAAGTGTCCTTTCTGTTCCTGTTAGATTGACTGCTTCCTTTGTTCCCATTCAGGTTGTGAAATAAGTGGCATCAACCCATATCTTGTGCATTGGTTAATGATTAACCACTTGTCTATATCCACACTTCCCACCTAAGATGCCTAATTAATTTGTATATGAGGAAATAAAATTATCCATTCAGAGGACAGCTCAGAGGCAGCTTTCTTGAATGCTTAGAGCAGTTTTAACTAGATACAAAAATAACATTTTTTGGTTTCCACCAGTTCACTAGGCAGAACTGCACACAGGATATACTCACTGATGAAGAAATGACTGGAGAAAGAGTGGAATACACTAATCTAGAATATTACCTGAAAAGACATAAAACAGCTCAAGGAATTCATTTGGCAATGAAAGTTCCACTTGTGGTTTAAATACCACTGTATATAATGGATTGTCTTTCATGTTTATGTACTTGATGATAGTATAGTTTATGTGTGTTTAAAAGCTTGTATACATAAACTCTGTTTGAAAATTCCAGTACAATAGATAATATATTATGGTTCTCTACTATAGAAGGGACAAATAAGTATGTCCATATATATCTGGTTAAGCGGACTTTGTTTTGTTTAGCTGGATTTTTGTCTGAACTTTTCATTGCCTCACAGAGACTGAAATGTCCAAAATCTTATTGAAGAGGAATATACCACATAGATTTGGCTGTACAGATTTTTTTTATTGCAGTCTGAATTGATTCCTGCCAGCAGTGTGACTTTGGGACTTTTTCTGAATTGCTCAGTGCTATCAGATGATTTAGTCACATCAAGAGAAATAAGTGACTTTGGTTTAAACTTTTCTGTTCTGTTTCCACGTACACACAGTCCATCTGGTGCAGCTTATTTCTTTTTATGTGACTTCTAAGATGAATTCTGAAAATTTTAATGACTATAGTGTCCAAGGTTGGTTATCATGTTGACTGATGCCTTGTACTGATAAATATCTGGATGTTACACAGACATATATGATGGGATTGTCTGCAGTAAAATGGGACTGGATTTAATGGCTCTTGCTTTCCTATATTCCTTCAATATTTTTTCTATTCAGTCATATCATTGCTTATTGTTCAAGATGAAAACTATCTGAGAAGAAGAGACCAACCTCAGATCTCTCTACTCCTATTAAGTGATCTAATCAACTAACTTGAGAAAAGTGGTCTCCAATTTTTTTAATCTACTGCTTTTTCTGCTATTCTAATCAGAAGGAACCAGCTTCAGTAGAAGAGGTGCAGGGAAACCATTCTCCACTTTTCCCCGTAGTCTGTAAACTAGGGTTTGAGGCACTTTTGGAAGGTGTGAGATGGGGATTCGAAAGTTTAAGGCAGAGCTGGAAATAAAACTTCAGTCTGCCAGCTCCTGGTTCCAACCACCAGACTTGCATGAAGTGGTGCAGCAGCTCCTATCCGAGTCACTGACACCACAGGTGTTGAAGTAAATCTTGTTTTGGCAGGCAGAGTTCAGAGTGCTGCCATTCACAAGAGTCCTTTTGAAAACATGTGATTTGCAGATCCCAAATGGTCCTAAGTGTGAGAGATCAGCTGAGCAGCCTGCCCACACAGGACTGAAATGCTTCTGGGCATCTGCAGAAACAGAACTTGAATGAAATTTTTTTAAGTTTTGGATTGCACATGATCTTGCTAAAATCTATGATGTGAACACAGCCCAAGTGATTTACTCATTGTGACATAAGTATTATTGTACTAAGCAGATGAATTAACTGAGGGGGGGTTTATGTTTCTTTATGACCATACTTTATGACTGGTTAAAGTAATAATTTCTCCTTTTGTTCCAGGACACGTATTTAACCATCCAACCACAAGGATGTGATGGCATCTGTTATCAGCCATCAGAGTAGTGATTTCCAGTCAGGTTTGACAGGGGGAAAAAAAAATAATTCAAATAATTTATGCTTAAAGAATGCAAAAGCCATTGTTTATATCTCTGAATTGAGTTAGCAAACAAATAAACTGACATAAATCTATAAAAAAGTAAAGGTCATCAGCTATTTTAAGCTGTGATGACAGAAGAGTGCAGGAACCTCCCCAATGCTCGGATGTTTTTGCCACCAAAAGCAGTTCAGTTATTAGATTGGAGATGGTGCATGCAGCAAAGGAGGATAGAGGGCCAGAAAAGAAGCTGAGTAACAAACACGGCTCTGCCAGTTCTGTGTTCACTATTCGCTGTTTGCTACGAGCATGAGCCATTCTTGTCAGGATATCACTACCTTTTTCATACCGTCATACCAGACTACCTGTTTGATGCATGGGAGCATAGAACTATATTTAAAAAGTGACAATGTGCAGTGTATTCAACGGTACTGAAAGACCCATTGTAGCAATTTAACACCTGTATTTTCATTGATGTTCAACTCTACATCTACATAGACATTGCAGCACTTTGCATCCAAAAAACAGGGTTTTTTAATTCCTTTATTTATTTCAATTTTATTAAAACACAGATGAAAAAAGAAAACATTTCTAGGCCTACAAGAAATCAGATTTCCAGGTGTTCAAAGGGGTGCTTTGTTTAAAAAAAGTATTTTTTCCCTGCTTGTTTTCTTGTGCTGGAGACAACAACCAGTTTACTAACATCGAGACATAAATCACCCTCAGCAGCAAATGATTGTTTGTGCTTTCCAATCAACTCTACAACAATTTCAAACCTATTTTTTAACAGGACAACCTCATGGAAGCGTTATTTTCTTTTTAATGTTTTTTTAGCTTATGGAAAGAAGATTTATTCTGTTTCACCAAGACACTTTGATGCTTGTATTATTTTTCCTAGAAGACTGGTATTTCACTGATTATATAATTTTCTCTCTCAGAACAGAATCTCTGCTATTCTGTCCATGAAATTACTTTAAGAGCGCATGTTTATTCATTCTAACTAGAAATATGCTGAAAGAATGTGCTGAAAGTTCCACACAATGAAGGTAGTTTGTTCATATGCAGATATCTTAACAGGTGTTAGTATATAAATGATGTACTGATGTATTAGTTACATTTTTTCCACATGATTTTCAATTAATATGCAAAGCATTGCATAAAGGAGCAAAGGTTTTGTAGTAATTTTGTTTTGATCTGAGTCACCAATATTCGCCTGATGCTCCAGGTGTTGATTTTCAATTTCCCTGATGCTTTCCATAGACATTCACTTTTTGCCTTCAAGTAAACGTGGCCATTTTTTGAGGTGATCAGTATTTCAACCCATGCCAGAGGAGAACTAAAATAGACACTGTCTGAAAAGGGTACCAGCAAGTTTCTGTATAATGTATGCATCATCCAGCAAATTTTGCCCTGGGATATACCTGTACTACATCATTTGTTTAAAGGGCAATTTCCACCCCAATGTTCTTACTTCTTAACTTTTTACAAAAACTTGGTTAAATATAAGCATTTTATGAAGCAATGCCTGGAGGTTCCTGTCAGTCTTTATTGTGTCAGCTTTTAAGCCCGAAATAATTTTCGAAGTTAAGAATTCCTGTTCTTTTTGATAAGCTTCACATTCTTTTTTCAAACAGTCAGACTGAGAACAAACAGCTGTTTGCACAGCTTATGAATTTTCAGAAGATCTCTCATAGTTTTTTATTATGCAAAATAACAAGGAATATTCAAATCCACGCCTCTAACTTATTCATTACCTTTTCTACATTGACAAACAACTTAATTACAAAGTTTTAAAATATTTTCTGACTCTATAACAAAACTGATCAGTGATTACTCAGGTTCTTAATACAGGTCAAGTTCTCTGTTTTCTACCTGAAATGTTCTGTGATGAGATTTGTAAAGTGATTGCTTTACTATCATGTGTTATGTGTTTTGGGATAGCAAATTCACATTTACTTTTACTCTTTTAACTAAATTGTTTTTCATCAATATTTTTACATATTTTATAATGATGTGTGACTTCTAAAAGATGATAAACATGGCACAGTTTTACCCAGGAATTTATTGTTGGCACAACCGATGCTATGTAAAAGTCTAACTACTTGATCAGCTAGCAGAAAATAGGAGTTTGAATTGTGTTCCTTCCATGCAATGCTCAACAAAGGACGTATATGTACAGTAGTTTTCTTGTGTTTAGCTCAGGCCTTTCCTAATAACTGTGCTCATGGTCAGCAGTTGTTTACAGCTTTGCTTAATCGCAACTTTCTATTTTAGTCACCCTCCAAATAGTTCAACAAAGGACCAATAATGAAAATATGAGATGCTTCTTTTTAGATACATGTGAAATGGAATTTTGACCTTTTCACTTCAGGATCCTCAAAATGAAGGTGTCTTTTTGTTGCATTGACTACTCTGTTTCCAGAGAAATTAGGTTTTGATCCTTGCGGTTAACAAAGCACATATACTATCTATTGCTCATGATACTGTCATACTGGTCAGACACTGAGTCTAAGATGGACAAGCAGTGAGTGAAGAATGAGCTGCATATTGTTGTTTTTCGATCATTATAGCAAATTATATTTAGAGAATCCTTAAAAGCACTTAGCATTCTTTGGAAGTAAGTGCCATACCTTTCCTCAGTCTTTCCAATTGCTGCTGATTATCTCTTTACAGAAACATGGTCTATTTTGCTTCTCTTCTTGATTTTCTTTGTAGGACAAAATTTGGAGATGTACAGAACACAAACAAAGAAAATAACATAGATAATGAGAAGCAAAAGCAAACAGTGGTGCCAAAAGCCTCAGGCTTAACATTAATTTGGCCATCTGTCCCCAGAATATAGGCTAGAAAAGGTGATTCTGGGCAAAAATATGTGGTTCTGTCCTCCACCATGCTAGAGATACTTCTCACTGAGTCCAGTCAAAACTACCCAAAAGTAATTGGGCTTCAAATGCAGCTATTAAGTCTGAAATGTTCATAACCCACAACATCTTGTGACCTTAGTATGAGATCATATGACAGATTAACCACCCAGAACCATTCAGCCCAGAGCATCCTGGGATGCTAGGGAAAGAGTACCACAACATGGGAAGGTAAAGTGAATCTCTCCCTGGTATACCTTCCTAGTTTCTGGAAATATTGCCTTTAGCTCTGTGTATTTGTCTAAGAAAGAAACACTTGTTTACAGTTTTTCTGGACAGAAAAGCTTACCTTCAATATTAATAGCAAAGTTGAACTTGTGCTAAAATCATATCCCTTCCCCTCTGAAAGGATTTGTTTCAGAGTGTCTTTGGCAATTCGGAAGCAAGTGCAAAGTTCTGAAATGTATAGCTCCTTCTAAGTTCCTTTCCTACAGACAGCTTTCTGTAATCATCTTCTCTGCATTGTTTCCTCTTAAAATCCTCTAAGGGTTCCTCAGCTCTACAATCACAGAGATTGCTATCTTTATAGATGCATTAACCGTGCAGTAGTTGATTGACAGTGTAATCCACATTTTTATGTGATTGGGTGGCAGCTGCCTCCCAGGAGTAATGTGTTCAGGAGTACGTCTTTTATACAGAGATCAGTGATAAATCTCACATTTTCAGTCTTGATATTTAGCCTGGCAAATTGACTCTGCTTTTTCTGCACTCAAGGGTACATTTTTAACTTTGGTTCAAGTTTTGAGGAAATCTTGTTAACCACTTTGGGCTCCTCTGTAAGTATTGTCATAAGAGGATTTTGGATTTCAGGATTTTGCTGGATTTGTTATGATAACTGTGATGTATAACAAGTGAATAGTCATTTGCATTCCAATTGCTATTTAAAAAAAGATCATGCTTTTCATTGCGATAGGATAAATCTAATCAGATTATGAACATATCCATGCCTATAACTCAAGCAAGGTGGCTTAGTGTCCTTGTGCGATAGTTTCATGGATGAATACATTATGTGTCCCTGTCAGTTATGTGTGTTAAGATCCTCTTCCTTGCACATGAACGCCTTGGTTATAACGGATGATGTAGATGGCTTGATATACTAATTATAACCCCTTATATAATATGATTAAGAATATATGAAATAAAATAAAAATTTTCCAAGAACAAAGGGCAGACATTTAAATATTGTAGGAAGATATACAAGATACACAGTAATAAACACCAGATTCTGCTTCTGGGATGGAGTAATTCCAGACACAAGCATGAATTAGGAGAGGAGTAGCTGGGGAGCTGGTCAACAGCAGGCTCAACAGGAGTCAGCAGTGTGTCTTGGCCACCAAAAGGGCAAATCACATCCTTTGGTGGATTAAACACAGCATAACCAGATAATTGAAGGAGATGATTATTCCTCTGTATTTAGTGTTGGGGTGCAGCCTCACCTCGAGTACTGTGTGCAGTTCTGAACCCCACAATTTAAGAAGGATGTGAAGGTCCTTGAATGCATCCAGAGGAAGGCAGCAAAGCTGGTGAAAGGACTGGAAGGAATGTCCTGTGAGGAGTGGCTAAGGACTGTGGTTTTGTGTAGTCTGGAGACAAGGGGGCTGAGGGGGGACGTTATTGCTCTCTACAGCTTCCTGAGGAGGGGACATGGAGAAGGGGGTGCTGATCTCTTCCCCCTGACACCCAGTGAGAAGAAGTGTGGGAATGGTTTGAAGCTGTGGCAACAGAGGTTTAGACTTGACATTAGGAAGAATTTCTTTACCAAGACGGTGGTCAAACACTGAAGAGGCTTCCTAGAGAGGTGGTTGAGGCACCAAGCCTGTCAGTGTTAAAGAGACATTTGGACAATGCCCTTAATACCATGCTTTAACTTTTGATTGGCCCTGGAGTGGTCATGCAGCTGGACTAGATGATTGTTGTAGGTCTCTTCCAACCTCAGTTATGTCTGATATGAGATCAATTAAGTCTTTTTTGTAGTGCATTTTTTGATCATATTTTACACAGGTATCCTCAGCTAAAACTGTGAAAATTGGAAGCATTATGTAACCAAAGGTAGAAAATGAGAATGCTTTTTGTGCTACTGACCTTGTTGTTTTCATTATGCAATCAAGAGTATCACAATTTTAAGAGTCTTGTAAGTGTGAATGTCACATCTACTGCAGGCATTCTAGGTAAAGTGTTCTTATCCTAATATTCCTAATGGTTTCTGAAGCTGTGTTCTTCTTCAGACAGGAGAGAGATACCAGAGCTGTGGAAGTTATAGCAAAGCAGAGAAACATCAGTCATCAGTCTCTTTCAAGCTTGGCAGGTGATATTAATGATTAGGTGATAATTTTGCAATGCTTTTATCCAGTCTTTTGAAGCTGCAATGTATTACTGTGGCACTGCTTTTCAGGTGGGGTTTTTTGGTGTTTTAAGTCATGTATCCCATTTCCAGTTGTGGCCAGTCCCATATGGTTTAAAGGAAGGTGAAGTACCCTTTGTCTACTCTAATAACGGAATTAGACAGTTGTGCAGTCCCTTTTCTGATAGCTGCAGGCAATGCCAGCAAAGGTAACCATGCTGCTCGAGCACTGTCACTGGCTTTGTAGACAGATTAGTAAATGTACTTGTCTGTCGACAAATTAAAGGTGGAAAGATAGCATGTTGCCCCTTATTACTACTTAGCTCCTGACAATATATTTCACATTCCATACCTTGGGTGATGTTAGAAACCTTCAATTGACCTCTGACAAAATATTGAAACTGAAACATTCAGCTCCAGATTTCCTCGTCCACCCTTCACTTATGCTTAATTACCCTGTCTTGCTTGCTGTGTCCCAGTGGGCTGAAAGTGGAGGACCTTTTGCACACCAGTGCTCAAGTATCATGATTGCTTAAATTGTGTCTCCTTTCCCCAGCCAGCAGGAAGTAGGAGTGACACTGCATTGTCAATAAGACTGAGCAGGACCAGCTGCATCAGAAGTAGCAGAAAAAAAGCAGGTTTTTAGAAGCAGTGCAAACTCTTAAAGGAAAGCGAATGAATGCTTTGCTTTGGATGCTGTTCTGCTTTCCTGAAGCAGTAGCAATACAATGACAGAAGAATAATATTCAGAAAACAACTATTTAATTGAAAATTTTCTGATAAAATGTAATAAACAAAATTTCTTTTGTACTTTCTTAAAGAAATTCTTGATGTTCATAACTTCAACCAGCCAACACTTTTTTCATTTCTTCTTTTTTCTACTAGGATATTCATACAGTAGTATGCATCCTAGGATCAGGACATATGAAATCATAGAATCATAGAATCATAGAGTGCTTTGGGTTGGAAGGGACCTTTAGAGGTCATCTAGCCCAACCCCCCTGCAGTGAACACGGATATCTTCAGCTAGACCAGGTTTGTCAGAGAGCCGTCCAACCTGGACTTGAACGTTTCCAGGGATGGGGCAACTTGTGCCAGTGTTTCACCACCCTCATGGTAAAAAATTTCTTCCTTATGTCTAGTCTAAACCTCCACTCCCTTAGTTTAAAGCCATTACTCCTTGTCCTATCACAACAAGCCCTGCTGAAAGTATTTTCCCCATCTTTCCTATAGGCCCCCTTCAGGTACTGGCAGGCTGCTATGAGGTGTCCCCACAGCCTGCTCTTCTCCAGGCTGAATAGCTCCAAGTCTCTCAGCCTTTCCTCATAGAAGAGGTGCTTTAGCCCTCGGATCATATTTGTGGCCCTCCTCTGGACCGGCTCCAACAGCTCCATATCCTTCTTGTGCTGGGGTCTACAGAGCTGGATGTAGGACTCCAGCTGGGGTCTCACCAGAGCAGAGTAGAGAGGCAGAATCCCCTCCCTCAATCTCCTGACCACACTTCTCTTGATGCAGCCCAGGATAGGGTTGGCCTTCTGGGATTTTATTGTACAAAACCATGTGAAAAGATGTCACCAAAAATCAGTTTTTAAAAGTATGGTGGTAGAAATAGACTCAGAGCCTCAAAAGACAAAATTTCAGTGTTGAGAGTTGTACATACATGCTTAATTTTACTCAAAAAATCTCTTTTAATCATGGAGAACTGTACTTCAGTAAAATCTGTATATCTTTTTTGTAAAGCTATGTCTCTACTATGTCATGTTTTAAACACCAGCAGTCAGCTCACCCCTTGCAGCTATTATCTCACAGTCCACATTGGGATGGGGGAGAGAACTGGAAGGCTAGAAGTGAGAATATTCATGGACTGAGATAAAGACAGTTTACTAGATAAAGCAAAAGCTGTGCATGCAAGCAAAGGAAAACAAGGAATTCATTCACTACTTCCCATCAGCAGGTAGGTGTTCAGGCATCTCCAGGAAAGCAGGTCTTCATCATGTGTAATGGTTATTTGGAAAGACAATGCCGTAACTCCAAACGTCATCCTTTCCTTCTTCTTTCCCCAGCTTTTATCGCTGAACATGATGTCACTTGGTCTGGTATATCCCTTTGGTTGGTTGGGGTCGGCTGTCCTGACTGTGTCCCCTACAAACTTCTTATGCACCCCCAGCCTACTCACTGGCTGGGTGATGTGAGAAGAAGAGAAGGCCTTGATGCTGTGTAAGCACTGTTCAGCAACATTAAAACATTTGTGTGTTGTTAACACTCATTTGCTCTAAATCCAAAGCACAGCTCTATACGAGTTGCTATGAAGAAAACTAGCTGTGTCTCAGCCAAAACCAGTATACTCTCGTGGAATAAACAGTGGCAGACAATATTGCTGAAGATAATACGTAGACTAGTCCTCTATATTGTTAATGTCTTCCAGTTGTCTATATTGTTATATTGCTAGAACAGTCTTTAGTATCCTTTTACTGTAAGCCAAACAATCAGTTCCTTCGCATCCAAACGTTTCCTTGGAGAAATATTTCCTCAGTCCAAAGACCAATTCCCAGAAGACAGTTTCGGTGCTTATTTTGAAGTCTACAGTTGCTTAGTGGATGCAAGCTTTTCTGCATCTGTTATCCTCCAGGCCAGAGAAACGACCCAGGAGACATTCAGTTCACCAGCACAGAAATAGGCTATGTGGTCTTAGGAACATATAAATGAAGTCTGCTAATGACCAAGGAAGACTTTAATATACAGTCTGCCTTATTGCTTGTGATTTGTGTATTCTGTGTGTTGTCAGTCACCTTCCTGAGGCTGAAGAATTAATCATAGCTACAGTGCAGATTTCTGAAATGGTTCAGTGTGAATTACTATTTCTGGAATAGGACAAACCTGATATTTCTGTTTAGTGTGAGGAGCCAGGTGCTTCCTAAATACTGTGAAACTAATTGAATGTTTTAATAAAGAAAGTAAGTCGGATCACAAATAACCTGTAAGGTTATATGAAATTAGGCTGAAGCTAGTTCAATGTTCTTGAGTTCTGGCCACTGAGTGTCTCACAGGGTAGTATTAGAAGAGCACAGAACAATCTACAGTCATTTTATTGCTGCTAGTCCAATGTTTTGTTTACAGTTCTTCAAGCAACCTTGTCTCACACATTCTTAAATTTTGCATGGGTCCAATGCTCGTATACAGTATTTAGTATATTTCCACTGGAGATAGTCATTTAGTGCATCCGTGTCCTAGGCTATGCTAATAAAAAGCTATTTATTTATAAACACAGGTGGTGTTTTCCTCAATACCATCAGTGGCAGGGAAGAATGCTGAAAGGGACAGAAATACTCACCTGATGAACAGGTGGCTCAGAGACTGGTGCCATCTGTGGAATTTTGGTTTCTTTGATCATGGAGAGGTTTACGTGGCACCGGGCCTGCTGGCAACAGACAGAGTCCAGCTGTCTCAAAGGGAAAAAAGGATTCTTGGCCACAAGCTGGCAGGGCTCATCGAGACAGCTTTAAACTAGGTTTGAAGGGGAAAGGGGATATAACCTGGCTCACTAGAGATGAGTCCAGGCGTGGCATGCCGGTGTCAGGGGGGAGATCATCAGCCCAGTTCAAGTGCATCTACATCAATGCATGTAGCATGGACAATAAACAGGAGGAGCTGGAAGACATTGTACAGCCGGACAACTATCACTATTAACTCAGTTCATCCATGCTGATGTACCTCTACCTCAAGGGTGGCTTATTAACATAGGGGAGCGATTCTGGTTCTCAGCTTTTTATCCACAGGAAAACTATGAATCTGAACTGAGGAGACCTGAGACTTTCTAAAGTCAAAATATTTTCACATCTTCCTTCAGTGCTAATGCACTGACTACTTTTTCCCTAATATTACTTCTAAACACCATTTTCATTGCCTCAGCACTGTTTAGTAATAATTCTTTTTTATTTTGCACTTTTTTCTGTCTGTCCATTCCCGTGATTTCATTAACAAAGGTGCAAGAAATCTGTAAAAGTCCGTAATTCCCACGCAGATATCAGAAGGAGTGAACATCTGCTCTTGCCATCTCTAGCAGTGCTGAATTTTCCTGGATGGGTTTTTTAATGTTTATTTTCTGCTACATTTTGCTTTAAAATCAGATCTTTTACCATGCTTTTATGATTGACCACATTTTTATTTCTGGCATTCTGCTGTATTCAAAAGACTGTATTTTCTTTCAAAAGATGCACTGAGTGACACTAAATGCCTGTAGTATCTTTTTCCTCAATAGCTCTGTGAATAGCTTACATCTTTTAAGCCTGTCATCCTGATACCACGTTTTTGCCACAGAACATCTGAGACAAAGCTGATCAATAGAATAATGGTTACTGCATTGCAGTCTGCGAGGTGGATTTGCAGCTTGGCCTCCATAAGGTTGTCATCATCAATAGCAAGGGAATGGTTGCACAGCTGCTTTGCAGCAGTTCTCAAAGTGTGTTAATTAAATCTGTAATATAGCTGCTAGGCAGCCAGATTTGCAGCTCTCCTGGACAGCACTCATGTAGCAGTTCAAAATATTGTAATTAAAAGCAAGACACAATGACTAGCATATATATACAAAATTAACATGATTCCACATTCTGTTTATAGATTAAGCAAGCCATCTGAATGCCAAACAACTGTTCCAAAATCATCCCTTCTTCTCTTATTCTGTGTAGTTCTGTCTGGCATTTGACAATCAAGTTTCGAGGGGCAGATCCCAAAAATCTGTTCCCATATCAGTCATCCTCAAAAAAAATCAGATTGGAGTTACAATTTTCAGGACTGACCTTCAGCAACAGTAACTCATAAATAATAAAAAACCAAAAAGTAACAAAACTGTTTCACATAGTTTTATTTAAAAAATACCTATGAAACACCTGATTCAGAAATAGCTATAAATCTAGTTTGGAATAGACTCAGAAAAGGAGATTTCTATAATTGCATTTTAACATAAATCTTAAATCTCTTTGACTGTGTCTCAACTGTTATTTGTGAATGTTCTTTGTTATTACTTCTCTGTGAAGGGGAATTTTTTATTCTTTCAAATACTGATATGTGGCTAAGCCTGTGCTCCTGTGTGTTATGACTGCGTGCCAAACCATAAACGTGAATCACAAGGAACGGAAAACTTCAGAAATGACTGAACCCAGTAAGTAGCAGCACTAAGAAACAATGTTTTGATGGGATGTTTGAGACAGAGTTCTGGTTATGCAGTAGCCCTTCCTCTGGAAAGCTTTTGCACATATTCTAGTTAGTCAGTGATGTGTATGTGTGAGTGGAGTAAGGTCCAGCCCTGGGAATCAACTCAGGAAGCGCTGAGTTATGTGTTAATTGTCCTGTGGCTGGATAAATGTAACAGAGAAAAGCAGTAACATTTTCCCAGGAGTGATAGCCAAAGTGGGGCACAATATCTTGAAGTTCTGTAATACCACTCAGTCTTTTGAACACAAGTTTGGTGACAATTGGTCGTCTGTGGCTGCTATCCCTGTTTCTTTTCCTATCCCTGTTTCTTTTCTTAGTCTGCTTATCCTTGAATGAATGGTGCTACTAAGGACTAGGATCTCTCTGTCTGTGTAAGTAACATCAATCTACTTGGAAGTGTAAATGTAATGTAGCGATGGGATCCCCTCCTCTGTTTCAGAAGACACCACCATCTGGGAAAACCCCATAAGCGACATGAATGCTTTCTGAAAACACATTACTACTTCTCTCTGCCTTTGGTACCTTGCTGAGGCAGTAAGGGTATTCTTAACCAAGGGCAGGAAGAGTACAAAGCAGCCTACCTCAGCCTTTTCTGTTGTCCATCACAGTACTGGAGAGACTTTGAAGATAGCTTTATATCTATTCCGTGAAAGGGCTGAGAAGGGTATTTGCTAAGGCACAGTACTGATGGGTGATCGCAGACTGAGCCATGTCTGGTCTGCTCTGGTCTCTGCAGCGCAATAAAGCCAACTATAAAATTACCATGACCCCACTTTAGATCTTGATAGCATCAGCACTTGATACTGATATTGTGGGTTGCTACTACAGTTTGCTACTGCGAAGTAGTACATTTGATCATGCCGCTACTGCTGGTAAGTGCCCATTGCCAGTCCACAACCACCATGAGTCTAGGACTACAGGAGGGGAATGTCCAGCCTGCAACCCCTAGGGTAAGTGGCACTGGAACAGAAACCAACTACACTGATCAGGACAGAAGGAGTACAGATGTCTGTTGTGCAGATGGTATGAAAGAGCAGCTGTGGGTGTTAGCATGAACCCGTATGTTGCGTTTAGTAGTATATCACAGTTAGAGGTTAGAGCTTAAAATTTACTTTAGAGGCAACCCTGGAGTTCAAAGCGGAAGAGAGATCATTCCTTTAACTGTGGATGAAGTTTGGCTGAAGCAAGCATGAAGAAGTGAGCGAGTTTAATATAAAAGCTTAGCAACAGCTGGTCAGCGGTTAGAATGAGCAGAAAAAAAAAGTAGGTGTCTTCCTTGCCACTTCTTTACAGAGTTTAGGCCTAAAAAATGTGGCTAATGTATCTTACATGCCTAAGTGGAAACTTGGCATACTGTCACTGAAGCCCCTCTGATTCCTGTTCTCCCTATTCTTAAAACATTTCTGTTGCCCTTCCGCAAGAGAGCCAATCAGGAAACAGATATTCTATGTGTTGCACAGTATAAATAGGTTTACACAGTCACAGAATGGTAAGGATTGGAAGGGACCTCTAGGGATCAACTAGTCCAGCCCCCATGCCAAAGCAGCGTCACCTAAAGCAGGCTGCACATGACCGCACCCAGACGGGTCCTGAATATCTCTAGAGAAGGAGACTCCACAACCCCTCTGGGCAACCTGTTTCAGTGCTCTGTCACCCTCAGAGGGAAGAAGTTCTTCCTCATGTTCAGACGAAACTTCCTATGCTTTAGTTTGTGCCCGTTGCCCCTTGTCCTGTCACTGGGCACCACTGAAAAGAATCTGGCCCCGTCCTCTTGACACCCACCCTTCAGATATTTGTAAGTATTTATAAGGTCCCCTGGCAGCCTTCCCTTCTTCAGGCTGAACAAGCCCAGCTCCCTCAGCCTTTCCTCGTATGACAGATGCTGCCGTCCGCTAACCCTCCTCGTACCCCTCCGCTGGACTCTCTCCAGTAGTTCCTCGTCTTTCTTGAAGTGGGGAGCCCAGAACTGGACTTAGTACTCCAGATGGGGCAGAGAGGCGGAGCAGAACCTCACTTGACCTGTTGGCCACAGTCTTCTTAATGCACCTCAGGATCCCATTGGCTTTCTTGGCAGCCAGGGCACACTGCTGGCTCATGGTCAACTTTTCATCCACCAGGACACCCAGGTCCCTCTCCGCAGAGCTGCTCTGCATCAGGTCAGTCCCGAGCCTGTACTGATGCATGGGGTTGTTCCTGCCCAGATGCAGGACCCTGCACTTGCCCTTGTTGAACCTCATCAGGTTCTTCTGTGCTCTCCAGTCTGTCAACAATAAAACTTCTCATTTAGAGTTATCTCTATTGAACAGTTAAACGAATGCTGGCAATAATTTATGAGGAAGTAGTTGTTCTAAATTTGTTTACAAAAGTATTCATTAGTCAGTTGGAACAATGAACAAACTGCTGGATACGGTGAAGAGGCTAAATTTGTGTATAATCTGTTTGTCTTTAATAATTTGATCTGCTCTAGTTGTTTACTTGTATGTGCTAAATTATTAAACATTATGGACATTGTTACAATGTGCTTATACCTATACTTATAATAAAGAGGGTCTTCATTTTCAAGCTAGCCGTACAAAGCAAGAGTCAATTAAGCTAGGTATTGCATGGTACTTTAACTTGTAATATAATTGTGATAGTATTTAGAAGACATAAATAACTTAATAATTGCTAGATTTTATGGCTCACATTCTACCTTATAACAATTACCTTATTATAGAATTAATTACATGAATTTAATTATTTGTGCACCACAAAATGAGACTTTCTTGTACTTTGGATTTATGTAATGTGGAAAATGTAGCACAGTCTTTTTACTGTGTTAGACTGCCGTTTTTTGCAGTGGCTTAGGTGTAATCCTTACTCATCACAGCAGAAGGATATAGATATAGACATAGACTTACAGATACACATAATCTATAGATACTGATTATATAGAGATTTGGATAAATATATAAATTCCTCAAATATATCTGTCTCCTCAGCAGCCTATTCCATGTGAAGCCATGACCTCCACAACTCTGAGCTGCAGGCCCACATAGTGACTGAAATAATTTGACAGTAAAAGGTATTTCTTTTCTTTGCTAAGCTATATGGACTATAGTGACATGTGCCCCTTTGCAAAAGCTATTAAAAAGGCAACCAAAAATTCACAGGCCAATGTGGTTGTGCAACGCCTCCCCCCCTCCTGGGGGGGCCATTATCTCAAAACCTGCCAACATTGTATTCGTGCTGCAAGGACAGTTAGCTGGTGTGACTGGCCATTTCTCTTGCCTCTGAAGTAGAGCATTGAATTGGGACTGTTTTGGTTTCGGCTGCCGCCGGCAACAAAAGCGCCACGCGGCCGCCCCTCCCCCTGCCGGCGTGCGGAGGAGAATGAAAAGAAAGAGGCAGAAACT
>Ga0065711_1040077_pt1 | contig 17264 bp, 18 predicted proteins | sample Hoacrofraction12_FD_59098 | JGI IMG/M metagenome (GOLD analysis project Ga0065711, IMG submission 59098) | Hoatzin crop microbial communities from Cojedes, Venezuela - Epithelial fraction 12 v2 (version 2) | ecosystem: Host-associated > Birds > Digestive system > Esophagus > Crop | place... | reverse complement strand
GCTTCACAAGTATTTAATATCTAAAATTGTATGCTGCGGCAAACTTCTGCAGGCAGGGCAGGCTTCAAAACAGTGTTTTCCTGCATGCGGTGGCTCATTCAGGTCAGGGCAGAATGTTTCCATTCAAAACTAATAAGATAGATACCTATGTGCAATCTGATTCAGGATATTAAAAAAAAAAAAAAATCCAGATGCAGCTAGAATATCTCATCTTCAGGACAACTTAAAAATAGGGTACCAGGAAGAAGGAGCGGTAAGAGCATGGCTTTTCTGAATGCAGGTTGTTTAAAAACTGGCATTATGCATTGCTAAAGAGATCTGTAATTCGGTATTGACGACTTTAAAGCTTCCATTAGCTTTTTTCAGCAGTAGCTTGGGAAAGGCCTTGTTGTAGGATGGTCTGTGTATAGCTGGTTAGCAGGAATGAAACAGGAGACACCAGTTATCTTTCGAGGTTAGTTTGCCTCTTCAAACCAATTTAAACATTTTAGAAGTTTTACTTTGCATTTATTCTAATGTAAATGAGGAGTAATTTCACTGATGTTGGGAATTCCACAGATATAAAACCAGTGTCTGTGAAATGAGTTTCTTGTATTTCCCAGTTGATTATGGTTCTGTTATCAAAGAAATAACACCTTTTTGAAACATTCAGCGGATTTTGCACTAAATAATGGCTAGGTAAGACAATTAAAATCCAGTAGCCTCCCAGCTTTCGGATGTAATAATCCGATGGCAAACTTGATGTACTATAGAAGGAAAATGCTTCTCGGAAAGTGAGATCCTATGGAGTCGTTTGTGCACTGTAGTGCTGCTGTAGCTGAGGAGCCTACCTTGACCTAAGCTGTGATTTGGGTTTGTTTCGCCCGGTGAAGTACTGCATGTGGGAGATCTCATTTTGGTGTGCATATCCATGTAGAGAAGACATGTAGAATTTGCATTTACCTAGTTGTGTACAAGTAGATCATGCTGTAGAAGAACAGTGTGTAGACTGCAGGGATTTCCCACGTCTTTGGTGATACCAGTACTTGGTAAATTACTGTGACTCCACTCACTTCAGTCTGACTGCCTCCTGCTTTCCTTTTCTGCTTGTTCCAGATATCACTCGCTTCTCGAGCTGGGAGAAAAACGTAAAGGCATGCTAGAAAAAAGCTGCAAAAAATTTATGCTTTTCCGTGAAGCTAATGAGCTTCAACAGTGGATCAATGAGAAGGAAGCTGCACTCACAAATGAGGAAGTGGGTGCTGATCTGGAGCAGGTGGAGGTGCTACAGAAGAAATTTGATGATTTTCAGAAGGTATGTTGTAATGCTGTGTAATGCGTGTGTTAGTTTTGGCCTTTCCCTTCAGGCTTTCTGATCATATATCCGTGAGAATTTTTCATAGCTGAGCATAGTTGAGAAGGAAACATAGCTTTGATTGGAAATAAAAAGGTATACATGCATTTTGTTTTGTGTGGATAGAGAGAATTCCACATTCAAAAGTCTTCAGTTTGGTTAGTCTCCATGTTGCTACGTGCTTCCCAGCTCCCAGAGAGCTGAAACTCTCTTTCAACACATTCAAATATAGAATCTGTCGAGCTTTGGAGGAATTTAATTTTATGTAAAACATAACCTTCAGTTAAGCTGTTCCTCTTCCTTTTTGTTGAAAGGAAAGATGCATTTAAATTTCCATGTGTGGAGTTTTTCCCAAGATAAGAAAAATAATTACTTGCTTCAAAATGTTGGTAGGCTTTCAGTTTTATTTTTTTTTCTGCTAATGTTTGCCATACTAGTTCACTTTTTTTTTTCTTTGCATGAGGTGTGAAAGAATTGCTTGGCCAGATATATTTATTCTGTCCACTTTGGTAAGATACTGAGCACTGAAATGCAAAGGTGCCTGACCTTTTACATTGCAAAAGGCAGTAATTTGGTAGTTCCATGGATGTTACCATGTTTACAGCTTGAAAGTTGGTCAAAAAACAATTTGAGCCAACCTAGTATTGTAGGTGAGAAGATGATAGCAATTGCTGGATTTTAGTTCTTTTAAAATAAGGCAGTGGTTGAAATTGTGTCACCTATTAAAATTTAAATGCAAGTTCTCCCCTACTTTTTAACCAAGTTCCCTTTCTGCTTTATAGAAAGCTCTCTGTCAATCTGTTTGGCTGGAGGCATTTAAGTGTCAGAGTAAAATTACTTTTTAAGTTGGCCTTCTAGTCAATTCATGCAGTAACGTGGATGATAGCTTTTGATTTTCGTGTTGGTAATGCTCTATACCTGACAGTTTAAAAACTTACTCAGTTCCTGATTGTTAATGAACTTTGGGTATGGAAAACTGATAGGGCATTTCTGTCATCCATTGACACTTGGGGCTGGCAGCCGGCGTTTCTTGGCGTAGACTGGTATTCACTGGGAGCTGTAAGGGTCAAGTGTGCTGAATTCCTGCAGTTTACAAACTGTGTGCTTTTTGGCACCCTTGGTGTGCCAGCTTGTTCCACATGTTTTGCGTGTGTGAGTGTTAATGCTGTGATATTTTACTCTTCCATGCAGGATTTAAAAGCTAATGAGTCACGTCTGAAGGACATAAACAAGGTTGCGAATGACCTGGAGTCAGAAGGGTTAATGGCAGATGAAGTGCAAGCAGTACAGCAACAGGTCTGCTTTTTCTCTGACTTGTCTAATCCTCTTGAGAAGCAAAAGACTTTCTTTTGTTTTGTCTGTTGTCTTCTGGTTTGCGTGCCACTGCAAGATTCCAGGTGTTCATTTTTGCTCTCTGGTCTGGGAATACTCATATTCTAACCAGAGATACTAAATGCCTGTTCTGTAGCGTGGCCATGAGAAGGGTACCCTTTGAATTAGTTCCTTTTAAATAGTGCTATAGGAAATTGCACCATCTAAAACTTTTTCATTTTTTTCAGGAATGGAAAGTCTTTAAAATAGTACTAAAAGTCACAGAGAGTCCATGCATTAGCTTTGCTTCCTATAAATTTGAAATTTCAGCCTTTATTTCTTTGCAGGAAAAGTGGTTAGGAATGCTAGGGGGAAAGAGAAATAAAATAGAGCTCAGCTTACAGTGGAGGGGTTTTGTGGGTTTTCTGTTTTGTTTTTTTAGTAACATACTTAATTTTTTGGCCAGCATTTCACATACTTGTGCTAATTCTGTAAATAATTCTGTTGGGTGCCAACAGAGTGTTGAAGTAGCTTGTTTATTTTCTGAGCTCTAAGATGATGTGTGGCAGTAGATGGCTGAGTAGTCAAACTCCCATTTCTGCTATACATTAGGTTGTTCAAGCACTATTTGGCGTAATGACACACTGTTAGCCAATTTCTAGAAGAAGGATGGAAGCATCCTTCTGATATCTTCCCTTACTCAAAAACTGTAAAAATTTTCTTTCTGTTGGAAAATAACAAGTTGTTTTTGTTTCTCTTTTTCCCTCTGCAGGAAGTCTATGGTATGATGCCCAGGGTAAGTGTTAATTTCTGAGATAGTATGGCAATTATGACAGATTTGGGATGTGCAGGTAGAAGTTCAGCCATAACTGTAGTTCATTTCCATGAAGGAACTCTGTAATGACTTTGAATGGACATAAAAAGATTCTCTTGTCTTCGATCCTTTATTTTCCTGAGTGTTTTGCCCACATTAGAGATCAATGCAGAGCAAGATAACCCAAATTGACACAAATACTTGTAAAAAATTATTTACTCTGTTAAGGTTTGAACATGGAGAACTTTCAAAGATTTTTTTAGTATATTCTGGTAGTTTTAGATTTTGCTTCCTATTTAAAGCTGTGTTTTCCTATTTTCAAACAGGATGAAACTGATTCTAAGACAGCCTCTCCTTGGAAGGTAGGTGTCACTACTTAGTAGTACACAACCAGGAAGTAAAACAAAAACTGCAGCACATCATCTTTTTTAGACCATACACCTTCTCATATGCCCTTTTTTCTTTTTTTTTTTTTTTATACCCTCCTTTTTTTTTTTTAAAGACTGACAAAGTGGTTTTAACTGTGTCCTAGTCTTAGCAAGTGTTTGACTTGGTATTAATTTAGGGTTAGTGACTTTGCTTGTTTACTTCAACAAGCACTTTACAAAAATTTGTTGAGCATTCAGCAGAAATTCACCTTGATGTACTTGCATACAGGTTCTCTCAATGTATAAAGATGTCATATAGGTTCTACTCTTTGTTATGAAAATAAAAGCCATCTAGGCAAAGTCAAGTGACTATGTCAGTTCTCTATTTCAGGTATGACTATAAGAAGTGAGATAAGTTTCCAACAGAATTGCTCTAGCCACAGAAATTGCTGACAGTCTGTTTTTACCTCTCTGCTGCAAAACTCTGTTTTGAGCTCCTATCGTAAGATTGATTCCAGTTTTTATACCGATGTTTTTGGGTATTATATGGCCACTAGATGTGAAATAGTCCCTGCTCACTTAGCATGAGTTCTTTTATTTTATGTAGCGAGCAGAAAGAAATGTTTTTATTCCTGAAAGTCAAAACCATTTATGTCAATATTCCCTTAGTAATGAATGCATTGTATGTGTATAGCAGTATCTTTGTCATCCATTGTTCATCTCTAGCTCGTTTTCTACAGTAGTTGGAAGCAGCCTTTCTCCATTCATTAGTGGCTTACAATGGAATAGCTGTTACCTGCTGATGCACAAAAATATCTTGAATATTTTTTACATTATACAGCATTGAGCTTTTCTCTATAATTATTTCATTCACGTGTTTCATGTCCTGCATCCACCCTCTTAGACTTAAAGCTGCTTGTACATCTTTTAAGCTGTGTGAATGTGGGGAAAACCAGATAAGCATGCAGTATTTTGATAGCGTTGTAGAAAATGCAGCCATGTCAACAAGAGTTGGTGATTTTTTTTTTTTTTTTGAGGTGAATCCTAACAGTCTCGTAGTAACCTAGCAAACTAAAAGTTCTTGTCTGTGCATATCTGCAAATGGATGAATTTTGCAAGTAATCCATCACTGTCAGAAAAGTAGATTGCACATTGGTGGCAATTGGTCATTATTTTTCTGATTAGCCTTCACCAATTTTGGTGATGTTCTAGAAGTACCTGAATTAACTGCGAAGCTGATTTTGCCAAAAACTCAGCCAAGAGTTAAACCATTTGGGTGATAATTTTTTTCAGTCTCCATGACTAGGAGTTTGGGGGGTTTTAAATTCATTTATTGAATAACAACTTTAAATTTTCTCTTTTCTGTCCTTTTTATGACTATTACTGGGGTTTTTTTAATTTACATTAACAAGATAGTACTCACTTGTAAATTTCTAACTGTCCTTAGTCTGATCTATAATACCTTAGGTATTGCAACTAATTATTCTTGGTTGCTTTTGTAATTTACGTGCATTGATTTTCTTATTCTTTGCTTCTTTCTTTCATCTTAAACAACAGTGTATTCAAAACACTGTTCAAAAGTATATAAAAATTAAAGAATTCAACATTTTTCATTGAAATCTTTAAAATCTAGGGTGTTTCGTCTTGCATTGTGTAGAGTTGTATTTTACAAAGTCTGTATTTTTGGCCTATGCCAAGTAATTAAGGATTTTTGAGGGAGTTTTCTGTCAGTTTGATTTTGGCTCTGATTGGTTAGAGTTGACTTTAATGCTACAAATTTTTTTTTCTGCATTTTCGTACAGTCTGCACGTTTGATGGTACACACAGTGGCAACCTTTACATCAATCAAGGTAATAATACAACTTTTTCTGAGCTGATGTAAAAGCTGAGAACATTTCTTACCCTCCCTTTCCATAGTCTCTTATTAGTGTTCATAAACCCTTCTGAATCAACTTATTGAAGGAAGTATTGATCTATACAGCGTTTGCTTCTCAGGTTACATCAATATCCTATTATATACATAAAATAATTTGGTTTTAAATCTCAGAAGAAACCCTTAAAATGATTTTATTTAACTAGGCTACTTGAATTTGTGCGTTCTTTTGGAAATGAGCAGAATGGAGTAACCTTTACCTCTAGTGAAAGGCCAGTCTTAACTTTTGATTTATCTTATTGACTGCTTGATGAAGTTTATATACTGCAAAAGAATGAAGCATAGCTATTTTAGGACATCTTCCAGCACTATTATCGGTAGGCTGAAATAAAGCCTGTAAGAATGGAGATGACAAAGGCGTTGTTGGCATATGTGCAAAAGGTGCAGATAAACATAGTGAACAAGATGTTACTGGTTACTAAAGTTTTTGGTTTGACATCATAAAGCCCCAGTGGGTCCAGCACGAGAGTTTCTTGTGTAAACAAAAATGCTGTAAAACTGTGGTCTGCAATATCTGGGGTGTTTTGTTTGTTTGTTTTACAGGAACTGAATGAACGCTGGAGATCTCTGCAGCAGTTAGCAGAGGAGCGAAGCCAGCTGTTGGGCAGTGCTCATGAAGTCCAGAGATTCCACAGGTGAGGTGTTTGTATCATATTTGGTCTTAATTCAGTAAAACGCTCTGTCCATAAGAGTTCTGAAACACAGTGGGACCTGTTCTAAACAAATCAACTTTCAAGTACCCAGCTTGTTCAGTGGAAGTTAGACCACCAGTGGTCCAACAAGAATTCCTTACATTCTTCCTAGACGATGAAAGACTTGTTAACATGAAAGCATGGAATTGCTGTGGGCTTGGGACATCTGGATTGCTGTCCCGTTTTGCCCAAGTCTGCTTGTGTCATCTTGGGATATAATTTAATAGAACCATTATCTACTTGAACTTCTCTGGAAATCAGCGACCTGCTAGGTAATAGATTTTAGTATGATCTCTATTTTAATTCTCTTTTTGCCTTCCCCTCACTCAAACCAGAGATGCTGATGAAACAAAAGAATGGATAGAGGAGAAGAATCAAGCACTAAATACAGACAACTATGGACATGACTTGGCCAGCGTGCAGGCTCTGCAGCGCAAACATGAAGGCTTTGAGAGAGACTTGGCAGCTCTTGGAGACAAGGTCAGATTGCGAGGAAGATGAAACCAAAAGCTTGCTTGGTTTCTATCTAGCAGAAATGATTGAACTACAGAAAAGAATCTTTTTGCCTTCATTGTGTTTATTTCCCTTTCTCTAATTCTAGGTGAATTCTCTTGGTGAAACTGCCCAGCGTCTGATCCAGTCACATCCAGAATCTGCTGAAGATCTCCAAGAAAAATGTACTGAGTTGAATCAGGCTTGGAATAGTCTGGGAAAACGTGCTGACCAGCGCAAGGAGAAGCTTGGAGATTCTCATGACTTGCAGCGTTTCCTCAGTGACTTCAGGTAGAGACGCTATCCCCCCCACCCTAATTCATCTGGAACAATATATGGCTTATTGTTCTGCAGGGATATTCCGGGGGGGGGTTTGAAAAGTGTTTTCCTTGTTCTGGCTTATTTCAGTTGAGAGAGGGAAGAATTCTCTATTAATGTGTGTTCACAGGGACCTTATGTCTTGGATCAATGGAATCCGGGGCCTGGTTTCCTCAGATGAGCTTGCAAAGGATGTGACTGGAGCTGAAGCTTTATTGGAAAGGCATCAGGTATGTGACAGAAAAGTGTGTATCATAAACATCAGCTAATGTTTCTTTCTTGACGCTTTCCATTTAGAGTTCCAGAAACAGATGAGTTCCAGCTCTGCCGTCTATTTATGTAGTAACACATCTCTGTACTTTGCAGGAACACCGCACTGAAATAGATGCAAGGGCTGGCACTTTCCAGGCATTTGAACAGTTTGGACAACAGCTTCTGGCTCGTGGACACTATGCCAGCCCAGAGATCAAGGAGAAACTGGATATTCTAGATCAAGAACGGACAGACCTAGAGAAGGCTTGGGTCCAGCGCAGAATGATGCTAGACCAGTGCCTAGAACTACAGGTACTGTGCTGCATTTTTAAAAAGAATAATTATTCCTCCTTTCTTAAGAAAGTTTATTGTTTCATAGTGATGAGCAGCGCTCTTGGTCTGTCTTTCTCATGCTTTGGAGTTTTTTCTCACTAGCTGTTTCATCGGGACTGTGAACAAGCTGAAAACTGGATGGCTGCCCGAGAGGCTTTCCTAAATACAGAAGATAAAGGCGACTCCTTAGACAGTGTGGAGGCACTCATCAAGAAGCATGAGGATTTTGATAAGGCAATCAATGTCCAGGTGAGGAGCATAGCTGAAGTAAGGGGAAAATAGTTTAGTTTTTCTTATGCAGATTATTAGCAAAAGAAGTTACTACCGTGTATGGCTGCTAAAGTTCAGTTCTAAATATTCAGCTGTTTAGATCTGCTGCACAAATTTAAAGCAGCTAATGCAGATAGGGATTTATTTTGATGCCTACAGACTGTAGGAGTAATGGCAAGTATTTGTGTAAATCTCTTACTGATTTGAATTTTTTTTTTACCACAGAAAAAGGTGCATTTTCAGTTTCTTGTAGCAGAAAGCTGCCTGCTTTTATTGAGAGATCATACTACTGTAGCTTAAAGTCCGAAAGATACTTTTTTCCTAAATGCCACAGGTGAAAGATGTTCTGAAGTTGAGCTGGCCAGTCCTGTAGAAGATAAACTTCCTTCGTAGAGTCACATTTACAATAATATGTATTTAAAGAAGGAAAAAAAGTTTTGTTCCATTCCAGACCCTGCTCATCACTTGACTCTAAGGAACCGCAGTTCTAATAATGGCTTCTGTTTTTAACAGGAAGAGAAAATCGCTGTCTTGCAATCTTTTGCCGACCAGTTGATCTCTGCTGATCATTATGCAAAAGGAGTCATCGCTAACAGACGCAATGAGGTTCTGGACAGGCAAGTATTGTGCTGCTGGATGGGATGCAGATACTGACTGAAAGCCAATGCTCTTTTGGCAACATTTTGTAACTGTTAAACATGATGCTGTGTGTAGTCCTATTTTTTCATTCAACATCTGTATTTAATTGCATACAGGTGGCTTCGTCTGAAATCTCAAATGATTGAAAAGAGATCAAAGCTCGGAGAATCTCAGACACTCCAGCAGTTCAGTCGTGATGTGGATGAAATAGAAGCTTGGATCAGTGAAAAGCTCCAAACTGCAAGCGATGAGTCATATAAGGATCCCACTAATATCCAGGTGAATATGATTCTCAGCTCAAAAATCAAAATATAATTTTTAACTTGGCGAAGCATGCTCTGGTTTGAAAAAATATGCTCAGGAATTCTTGTTCGCTGGTAACAGAATTATACACCATGTTGGACATGGTCTTCATTTAACAAGCAGAAAAGGGAAGTTACATTATGCATGAAAGGAGACCCAAAATAGAACTCGCTTGGTAATTATTCATGCATATAATTAATAGGATACATGGTATCTGCAGCAGCAAGTTTCCTGAAGAAACCCCCCAGCAGCTATTCTGTCTTTCTTCCAGCATCTAGATAATAAAATAAGGAAATGGAGTTCTTGGGTCTCATCTGTCTTATGTTCTAAAATGCCAAAGCTCATGTATTTTTCAGTATTAAGGAACAATTAATAAAAGTTACCTCTTATGTTTTAATACTGGTTTATGAAGTAGCATGAATGCACTGAACTACTTCTCTCGATCTGTTTTATAGCTTTCCAAACTGCTGGTAAGTAGTTTGGACTAGCCCTGCTATGTGAATTTGTTTGCTTCTTATAGCTTATGTGTGAGCACAAGGTCTGGTTGCAGTCTGTTGCTCCATCCATTGGTTCATGCAATCTCTTTATTTTCTGTTAGTTCTTGACCTACATCCAGGTGCAGCTATTGATCTTCATGTTATGGGTGTGGCTTTTTTGTTAATGCCTATTCAGCATCATTTATTTATGCATTCATTTTGCAGGTGTTCTGCATGATCTGTTTAGTTTGTGGTGCATTAGCGATGGAGTTTGGGGGTTTTTAGGAGTTAACCCATAGAAAAATGGGTTTCTATACTCATTTTCCAGAAATTTGGCTATTGGGCCAGTCACCATCCTGCCTGGATCTAGAGTGGTGATGATTTAACATGACATGTAATGCCAACTCCGTTAGCTTGCATTTGTAGAATCAAATGCTAAAGATGGAGGATTCAATGAAATGATAGACCTAGATGGCTTAGTTCTTGCAACAGTAGCATAGGAAGAACACTCCAGAAAAAGATGTGTACCAGATGGAAAGCTGACAGGACTTGTAAGAAGCCAAGAATTGGAGTAAAATGAGGATATATGGAAGGAGAAGACAGAACAAAGAAAGGGGAAGCTAACTAGAGTAAGATAGCAAAGAATTGGTGTCACTTTAGGCTGTGGTATGTTAATTTTTTTATTATTATTTAGTTGAAAAAATTAGAATTTTATATTAAACCGAAAAGGCTTGTCTGGAATGTGTTATCATGGTAATTATAGGGAGATATGCAATTGGCAGCTTTTTAATTGAATTTTACATGTTGGTAAATCTAGCTTTGAAGGATATGTTTTTATAATCTCAGCATTCAGGATTAACAGTTCCCAAAATAAAGCAGTTCATGCAGAATTTCTCATGCCAGCGCTATAGTATTTTCCATCTTTTATTTTTAATCTAACATTTCCGTTCATTCCATTCTCTCAGGGCATTGTATACCCATGTCCAATGTTACTAGCATTTCCAGTTAATACTTGTAAATTCTGTCTTGTCATTTTTGTGCTATTGTTACCTTCCTGGTGGGCGGATGGATCATGTATATATGAGAGAACTGCGTGCTTCCTCCCACACCAGGGCTCCTATTGTTCTCATGGTGCTCTCCACTCAGCAGAGAAATTTTTTAAACAAATAATTCACATTTATTTTTGTAGAGTTTATGGTTGTTAATTCACAGTTTTAGTATATAATGTGGTCATGTGTCACTGACTAATATCAAAACAGTGCCAAAACCACCTGCAGCAGTGATTTATCTTAATTACCTATAGATTAGGAAGGGAAATAAAAATTTGTCGTATTGCTATAGGAGTAGAAAGGATGATCTGCTGCGCTGCTGCGTAGGTTAGAATTGCTGCTTTTCAAAGGTGATGGCATTGAAAATGAGAAAGCTTTACTTGAGTAACAGCTAAGCTTAATGCAGGGAACGTTGCATGGGCATCTGTGAAATGCAGATGATGTTGCCCGAGTTGTGTGTCTCAGCTCCTGGACAGTTTTGCTGGGTCAAAGCTTGATGATTAGTCAGATTAATGAGAGTTAATGTTTGAGTGAGCAATAAGTATTCTTACTGAGAGAGGGAACTTCTTTAGATCAGGCTACATACAAACCTCGTTATGTATGTAGATAACTCTTGTGCTCTCCTCTTGGCCCATGAGAACAATTTAGGAGCCCTTTGTCCAGTCTCTAACAGTTTTGCTTTTGTCGTCTTCAGAGCAAACACCAGAAACACCAAGCCTTTGAAGCTGAGCTCCATGCCAATGCAGACCGGATCCGCGGAGTCATTGATATGGGGAACTCGCTGATTGAAAGAGGAGCATGTGCCGGCAGCGAGGATGCTGTGAAGGTAGATACAACAAGTCTTAGAAAACTTGCTTTAGTTTCTGCTTTGATGTGTGTTTGGATAATTGGGGAAGGAGAGCGTCCCTCAAAAACAAATCTTGTTTTATAGAAGCTTTTCTATTTCAACTACGCAGTAGAAATCTGGGTAATCATTCTGCTCTGTTTTCAAGAATGAGAAGTTTTCCAGTCCTGTGATTGGGATGTAAAAGTTGAACTGAATTATAACTAGGCAGCGTGAAATAGTGACTGTGTAATGTGCATGTCTGGAATCAGCAGCCAAACTGGTACCCTTATTCTGGCTTTGAGTTTATCAGAACTTGTGTTTTTAGTTTGTAGCATTTATCTTTTCCATCTTACAACAGGCACGCCTGGCTGCCCTGGCAGACCAGTGGCAATTCCTGGTACAGAAATCGGCAGAGAAGAGTCAGAAACTGAAAGAAGCTAATAAGCAACAGAACTTCAATACTGGAATCAAGGACTTTGATTTCTGGCTTTCAGAGGTAACTGAGATTAGGATTCTTTACTTCCAGGACTTGTTTTTCTAATTTTTGATTCCCTTTGCTGATGTTAGACTTTGCGGAGCATAGTCCACCTTTGAGCAAATCTACATTTATTTTGGAAAAAATCTTTATTATGGCTAAAAATCTTGTGGATGTTTTTATGTTGTTATTTATAAACAATAAGGTGAGAAGCATATTTGCATAGAATATGTTAGGAATTAAAACATTGATGAGGCAAAGGTTTATCCACACTGTAGAAAACTGAGAACAGAATTAATTTCACAGTTTTGAAGACATAATTTCACAGGTTTTGTGAAAACACAAGTCATTCTCTATCCCCTTTTTCCTTTCCCACCCCCAGGTGGAGGCTTTGTTGGCATCTGAAGACTATGGGAAGGACTTGGCATCAGTTAACAACCTTCTGAAGAAACACCAGTTACTGGAAGCTGATATATCTGCTCATGAGGTATTGCTTTCTCTTTTAGTTTTGGAAGATAAATCGTCATAATCAGCAAATTCTACAGATAGCGCTTCAATACATGCTGCAGTCGCATACCTGTTGAAACGTGTTTTCTTAATAAAAGCTGTGACTCTGCACAGGAGTCAGATTATGATTTTTATACTGACACAACAAACGCAGAAATGGGATCCAAGCACTTCACACACTTTTTCGCCCATGCTTCCAGGATCGTCTGAAGGACCTGAACAGTCAGGCTGACAGTTTGATGACCAGCAGCGCTTTCGATACATCCCAAGTAAAGGATAAACGTGAGACCATTAATGGGCGCTTCCAGAGGATTAAGAGTATGGCAGCTGCCCGCCGTGCAAAGCTGAACGAGTCCCACCGTCTGCATCAGTTTTTCCGTGATATGGATGATGAGGAGTCCTGGATCAAGTGTGTATTTTGGAAGTTCTAGGCTCTGGCATGGGGGCATGTTCTTACTGCCAGCTTGCTAACAGCATTCATAGTCTGTAGCGTGGCTTTATAACCTGCCTTTTCCACAAGTATGGGTCTCTCAGAGAAATCACCTTTTTCCCCCACTCAAAGAAAACTATATTCAAAATGGCTTCAGAACTAATTTGGGTGTGGCTTCTTATCTACAGTTTTCTTTGTTCAAACCCCAAAAAGGAAAGCTCTGTGCTGGAAAAAGCAATGCTGTTTAGACCTGGACCAGATAACTGAAAATTGACTCTACTCTTTTGGGGAAAGCTCCTAGCAAAAATTCAGACTTTACAAACTTTACTTTTTCAGTTTGAAGTACTTTTTTTTTCTTTCTTTTTTTTTTTTTTTGTTCTAGCCAGTTGTAGTAATTAATCAAACTCTCTTTCCACATTGGTGTTAGTGTCTTGGGAGGAGGGAAAGAGGTGAGCCTGATGGAAATCACTCAAATTAGAGCACTTTTTTTTGTCATGCTTGTAAAATAAAAAAAGTAAAATTTGACAACAGCAGGTAAACTTTACAGAAGGCATCTATCTCTTTAGATAGAAAACAGTACAGAGAAACTGTCCTTCAGAGAGAAATGATAGGCCCTCTGCTGCGTTCTTTCTCCCTGCCCATTACCCCTGAATGTGCTGACAGGAGCCAGCTGCTCCTGTTTGCTGATAACTCACACATACAGTTTTTTACATCTAAGATTTTTGTCCTTTGAAGAGCATTTCCTTATTTGCAGTGTCTGAGGTGGTTTTTTTTTTTTTCTTTTGTTGGGTTTGACCTGTAGAAGTAACTTTCAAATTTTATCTTTCTCTTGAATTTAGAGAGAAGAAACTGTTGGTTAGCTCAGAGGACTATGGCAGAGACCTAACTGGTGTGCAGAACCTTAGAAAAAAACACAAGCGCTTAGAAGCAGAATTAGCTGCCCATGAACCTGCTATCCAGGTAAACATCTCTCTCCTTGATGACAGATTTCTCTGTAAATAACATCTTGCTTGTTTGTGGCAAATAGAAAAGCCAGTAATAGGTTTGTTGGAATCCAGATAGAGTGCACAAGAGGGAGCAGGTGATGTTCCATTAACTGTGTGTTTCTCTGCTTCACAGGGTGTTCTAGACACTGGTAAGAAGCTTTCAGATGACAACACAATTGGAAAGGAGGAGATACAGCAGAGACTGGCACAGTTTGTGGATCATTGGAAAGAGTTAAAACAATTGGCAACTGCTAGGTGTGTGAGCCATGTTTTTGTAAAATTCAGTGTTAATTAAAACAGTTACGGGGACTCGTAATAACCAGATTTACTGAAATTCGGGGTCTAGGGTATGGGTCCTTAGTTGGTAACATGATGTAATAGCACATATCACTCATGACAGACTCCAAGAGACTACTGAAAAGAGTTTTAGTGATAATGTCCCTTAGTAGGAACATGAGTCTTTTTTTGAGCTATGCTGTGTTTAGCCTTTACTTGCACCAGTTGGAAAACATAAAGTTAACTGGCTTTAATCCACTGCCAGGATGTTTTTGTGGATAGAAGCTGTTGGGAGAAGATTACTCATTTTAGTCCTTCAGTAGTGGCTGGCTTTGTGGCCAAGTGAATTTCTAGCGCTGTAGGTACCGCAGTCTGTGGCTGGAGAAGTGAAGTGTGAATGATTGTGTGTTTGAGGCTCAGTCTCTGTGCATTCTTAGGTTTGCTGCTGCTGTAATTTGGTTTTACATCTTAGAACTAAAAGCCATAAAGCAACACTGTTGCTAATTTTACCTTTCTTTTCCCATACAGGGGTCAGCGTCTAGAGGAGTCACTGGAGTACCAGCAGTTTGTAGCAAATGTTGAGGAAGAAGAAGCCTGGATCAACGAGAAAATGACATTGGTAGCCAGCGAGGATTATGGGGACACACTTGCTGCTATCCAGGTATGGACAAAGTTGTCAGCTCTTTGTTGTTCTTATTGCATTATTGTTGGTTAGAACTTAACGAACCTTTTCCTTAACTGTATTTCCAATTTAGAGGCTATTGTTCGTTCCTTTTGAAGGCCTACATAGTAAAAAACATGAATTCATTTTATAAAAGCATCCCAAATATGTTGCTTCCTGTAGAAGGGGCTTGCAGTTTGGTGTAGCTTTGCATCTCTTGAACTCTGACTGGCAGTCCTAATTAATTCAGATGGCTGAAATTATATTGGAAGTCAATATCGGTCTCCTTTTGTCCACAGAAAAAAGCAAGTTATGCTAACCAGCTAATAGCTGTTGTCAGAAAGTTTATGATAGCTGATTTACAACAATAAATTATTTTCTTGTTTATATATTTTTAATAAGTAGTGAGAAACTATTTTAGCAAGTGACTGTCTCTCGTATTTGCAGGGCTTGCTGAAGAAGCATGAGGCTTTTGAGACTGATTTTACTGTCCACAAAGACAGAGTGAACGATGTTTGTGCAAACGGAGAGGATCTCATTAAAAAGGTAAGCATAAACTGGTAAAGAAAAACCTTTGAAGGCTACCCAGGCCATTTTCATGTCCAAGTAGACTTACTCTTCTCTGAGGGCTGATTTCTCAACTCTTTGAAAAGAGCTCTTACTCATTTTTTTGTGGCTAAATAAGGTGTTGGTGTTAACTGCCTCCAAAGCTATTTCTTGGACAAAATCAGTTGAAGCCCTTGCTCAGTCACCAACTTACTGGGTGCCTGGGAAGAGCTTAAGATCATATGGTGTGCGTTGTTTTTTCTCCTGTCATGTAGAACAATCACCACGTGGAGAACATTACTGCCAAGATGAAGGGCCTCAGAGGCAAGGTGTCAGATCTGGAGAAAGCAGCGGCTCAGAGGAAAGCCAAACTGGATGAGAACTCTGCCTTCCTCCAGTTCAACTGGAAAGCAGATGTAGTGGAGTCATGGATAGGTATGTTCTATACTGGGGCCCTGTATCCTGTCACAAAGAAATTTGAAATGCTCTTTCATTTTGGAAGATCTCAAATACCTTCGTGCTTGCTGTTGCAATGAGCAGACCTAAAGCTAAAGTAATCAGCAGTGCTGTACCTGACTCGTGCTTTTGAGGTGACCTGATTTGGAATAAAGGGAGTGTTTGCGAGAGACACATTGACATTTTTACTAAACTTTTTTCCTTGTCCAGGTGAGAAGGAAAACAGTCTGAAGACAGATGATTATGGGCGTGACCTCTCTTCTGTGCAAACACTACTCACCAAACAGGTCAGTGCTAATGCTGCTTCTACCCATAAGTGATGAGAGAACAGGTGAAGTCTTCCACAATGCACGAGGATCTGGTATTTATGTTTGAAATAGATTCAGGATATCAGAATGGTTAAATAAAAATATAATCTAAAATACTTTGTTCCTTTTAATGCTTCAGGAAACTTTTGATGCTGGACTGCAGGCTTTCCAGCAGGAGGGAATTGCAAACATCACTGCTCTGAAAGACCAGCTCCTAGCAGCCAAACATATCCAGTCAAAGGCCATTGAGGCTCGGCATGCATCCTTGATGAAACGCTGGAATCAGCTTCTTGCTAATTCTGCTGCCAGGAAAAAGAAACTCTTGGAGGCTCAGGAGCATTTCAGAAAGGTGAGTGCCCAAACCATGGGGCTACAAGAATCTAATTGTTCTCTTCAGGGGGAAAAAACCATACACCACTTGTAACTTCTGTAGCTTTTTTATTTGCAGCTAATGGTTATGGAGGTCCTGGAGACTTAGTGTAAGAATTTTTTAGATGCTTGCAAGGAATAAGTACTGAAGGCAAACTCACTGATGCATGTTAATTCTAGATCAACTCATATGGAATATGTGCATTGCGGCATAACTGAACTGAACAACTGGATCGTTTTCTCTTTTCAAGGTTGAGGATCTGTTCCTGACTTTTGCAAAGAAGGCGTCTGCCTTCAACAGTTGGTTTGAGAATGCTGAAGAGGACCTGACAGATCCTGTGCGCTGTAACTCGCTGGAAGAAATCAAAGCACTGCGAGAAGCCCATGATGCTTTCCGTTCTTCACTTAGTTCTGCCCAAGCTGACTTCAACCAGCTGGCAGAGCTCGATCGCCAGATCAAGAGCTTCCGTGTAGCCTCCAACCCATACACTTGGTTTACTATGGAGGCTCTTGAAGAAACCTGGAGGAATCTGCAGAAAATTATCAAGGCAAGTCGGAGAGAGACTCTTCATAGTTTACGACCTTTCAAGTCTTCCCTGGAAGTTCACAGAATCATAGAATGGTAGGGGTTGGAAGGGACCTCTGTGGGTCATCTAGTCCAATCCTCCTGCCGAAGCACGGTCACCTAGAGCAGGCTACGCAGGACCTTGTCCGGGGCGGGTCTTGGATATCTCCAGAGAAGGAGACTCCACAACCTCCCTGGGCAGCCTGTTCTAGTGCTCCGTCACCCTCAGAGGGAAGAAGTTCTTCCTCATGTTCAGACGGAACTTCCTCTGCTTCA
>Ga0065711_1040076_pt1 | contig 17265 bp, 30 predicted proteins | sample Hoacrofraction12_FD_59098 | JGI IMG/M metagenome (GOLD analysis project Ga0065711, IMG submission 59098) | Hoatzin crop microbial communities from Cojedes, Venezuela - Epithelial fraction 12 v2 (version 2) | ecosystem: Host-associated > Birds > Digestive system > Esophagus > Crop | place... | reverse complement strand
CCCACCCGTGGCCTCAGCCTTCCCCACACCCCTGGAGAAGTAGAGGGAGACATGGTGTGTGTTGGTTTCTTTATTAATTCATAGTCTGATAGCTGGTGTAAAGGGAAATGATCTATAGATCAGGGGCTAAGACAGGGAGATCCAAAAGGCTTGTTTCCATAACAATTAAAAAAAGGAAATAAAAGTAATTTTTAAAACTTCTAAAAAGCATCTAGTGTGCAGACTGCAGCATTCTCTAGGCTCAACGCCGGGTGCAGCCTCGCCCTACCAGCCCTACGAGCAATCTGAGCGCAAAGCAGTATCACTGCCGGTGCCTGGCACGGTCGCAGCACAGCACATTCCCTACGGCGCACACACGGCCAAAGCACAGGACCCGCACACAGCTCTACGGTGATGCTACAGCGGCAGCTGCTGCAGCGGGTCGAGGGAGGTTACTGTACACAGCAAGGGTGTGCCTGCATGGCTCAACTTCGGGGTGGGGAAGGGGCTGCTTTGCTCTCAAAGGCTAAGCTGGGTCATTTGCTTTGCTGCAGCTAAGCTCCTTCCCGACTGCCGGGCAGCCAGGGGCTGTCCCAGCTCACACGCACCCACTGTGAGTCAGGGCTGCCCTGCCAGGGCCACCATCGCATGGCCTGAAGCGGGAGGTGGGCTCGTTCTGCACGTGGCCACAGAGCCAACAGGTCCATGGCCACCTCCAGGCAAAAGAGCACGGGGGTCTCCACCCCACTGTGCTACAAAGAGTGGGCCCCCACGTTGGTTAGGTACAGGACAGAGTCGGGGACATGGGACCTCCTGCCACTACCTGCATCTGGCCCTCCTGGGGTCAAGCATTGTAGCAGATTCAGCGTACCGCACATCTCCGAGCTGCCCGGGCAGCTCTGCCCACCTCTGCTCTCAGCAGCCCCAGGGCTGTGCCCGCTCCTGGGGTGACTGCCTGCTCCAGGCTGCTGCGGCAGGGCATTTCCCCAGGCCGAGGTGCAGCTGCTGGGGCAGCAGCCACCCTGTCTCTGCGCACAGTCCGGGGAGGGTCAGCAGCCATGTGGCCCACGGGCTATGCCCATTTGTGCCCTTGTAGGGAGGCCAAGGGACCCTGCAGAGCCCTTGCATGGGGTATGCAGTGCAGGGCTGCTGGCTCCTGCCAGCTCCTGGCTCATCTCCTGGGCAGATATTGTACTGAGTAGAGATAGGCACAACCCTGTGTGTACTGCACAAGCATCCCCTGCTCTGCCTCACTACCATCCTCCCTGGGCATCAAGCACCTCCGTGCAGGCCTACAGCTTCACCCCAGCTGGAGCCAGTACACACTGGGGCTGGCACCATGGACAGGCCCATGGGTCTGCACCTGTGGGCCCCTCTCTCCAGGCCAGGAAAGGCCCAGGCTCAGCTGGAGGGGCACAGGGCAGGGGCAGTCGGCTGCCCTTGTAGTCCTGTAGCCTCCCAGCTCCGTTCACCAGAGCTGCTCACGTATTCCAAAGGTTTTGCCCCTCCTGCAGCCTGAAGAGGTATTTGGGAGTGGAGCTATTAGTGCTTTGTACATACTGCTAGAGTGTCCCTAGGGGTTTGCATAGTATTTATTAGTTCATATACACAAGGCTGATTGCTGTACAGTTTACACTTTCAACACAAGCAACGAGCTCAGTGCTCAGCCCAGAGCCCTGCCCTGGCAGGAGACGTTGCACGTGCTGGGGAGATGAAGGGCAGCCCTGCAACCAGCCCCTCTGCCCAGGGCAGTTGTGCTCCTGCAACCCCACCTCGCACACCCCCTGCAACTGCTGCCCTCCCCATCGCCCAGCACTCACTGAGAGGGATGAGAAGCGAGTCCAGCAGAGGCAGCACGTGCGACAGCGGGTCAAGCCCCTCTCCTTCCACGGTGAGCAGTGCCCTGCTGCCCCAGCTTCTCTCTTGCAGCTGGAGCACAGGCGTGGGGATGCACACGTGAGGGTGGAGTCTCCTTCCCTCTCGTTTTCTGCCAGTCCAGCTCTTGCCTCCCAGAGGGGCTGAGAATGCCCCGGTGCGTGCTGCTGTCTCTGGGCTCCTGGCAGCAGCGGGGCAGGGACAGAGGCCCCTCTGTCAGTTTTAAGTACTGTAGCTCATGCGTCTTGCAGTCAGTCAGTCATGCGGATAGGACGGTAAGTATGTCTCGTACAGAAATCATGCCATTAGCCTACAGAAACATGTACAGCCAGCCCTGCTCCCCTCCACTCTCTGCTTTCCTCTCCTCTCTCAGGTATTTGTCAGAATGCGTGTGGAGTTCAGTGGTTTGGTGTTGAGGTGAGATCCTGGAAAGACACAGAGAGAGACAGAGATGGGGTTACCCATCATTCATGGCGGCACAGCCAGGAGAAAGGGTGGGGGCAGCCAAGTACGTGGCAGTCTCAGCCCCTTCTGCACCCTGTGCTTGTCCCACATGCACTCATCCTGCCCAGCTACCACAAGGAAAGTTTGGGGGGCTGTCAGAGAGCACCAGTAAGCGCCCTGTCTGGAACCAGCAGCAATGGCATAGATGGCATTGATGGTGCTGTCCCAGCTGCAGAGAGCAGCAACAAGTGGGAGCTGAGCTGCACCAAAGGCAATGTGGCACTGGGAAGGAGCTGGGAGTGTTGCTGTAGGCTCTGGGATAGAGGAGGCCAGCCCTGAGACCCAGCCTCAACCAGGGTGACTGGCTGCCCCCCACTCTCATAGAAGTGGGTAAGACCCCATACATTCCTAATGCACACCCTAGGCCACTTTTGCAAGCTATGGAAAACAGGAAGAGAGAAGGCTCTGGGAGACCTTAGAGAGCCTTCCAGTGCCTCAAGGGGCCTGTGAGCAAGCTGGAGAGGGGCTTTTTTACATGAGCATGGAGTGATAGGACAAGGGGTCATGGCTTCAAACTAAAAGAGGGGAGATTTAGATTACATACAAGAAAGAAGTTCTTTGCTATGAGGGTGGTGAGGCCCTGGCCCAGGTTGCCCAGAGAAGCTGTGGCTGCCCCCTCCCTGGCAGTGCTCAGGACCAGGCTGGATGGGGCTTGGAGCACCCTGGGCTGGTGGAAGCCGTCCCTGCCCACGGCAGGGGGGTGGAACGAGATGGTCTATAACATCCATTCTATGGTTCTGTAAGACCAAAGCAGCGGGAGCGGTGCCCCAGACAGAGGCAGACCCAGGGACTGTCTGAGGAGTGTGGCAGGCTGTAGGTGTGGGGACACAGTGTGTATGAACACGTGTCCACAAGCACAAGCCTCTTGACTGCCATGCACCCACAGAGAGCCCACTAACCAAGTGGAGAGAGGAGGGAGAGGGAGGACGGACAGACACAGCCATGCATGTCCAGCGGAGGCCAGAGGACTGGCCGCCCCTGCTTGGCAGCCTGCTCCCTGGCTCTGGCAGTGCCTGGCAGCACGTGTGCAGCACCTTGCCCCAAGTGCGGCACCGCCAGCCCAGCAGCGAGCGCAGAGTGATGCGGCTGGGTCCAGTGTGCTGTGCCAAGCACCTGGCCTTGGGCCTGGTCTGTCCCACCAGCAGGGAGGACAGGGGAGCAGGGAATGCATGAGACTCAGGGGCTGATCCAGCGCTCACACCGGGGACCAACGAAAGCAACGCCCGGGGCCAGACAGGCCCCCCGCCCCGACCCTGCAAGCAACACACTCCGCACCCACCGCTACCGCACCCCACTGCTCCCGCACCTGCATGTCACGGCGCGCGGCGGGCAGCGGCTGCTCCCAGCTCCCGGCCATGGCCCGTGGGACCGGGACATGCTCTCCAGGCCGGGTCTGCCGGCGTCCGGCCGCACGCCTGGGGCGGGTGGGCAGCGGCACCGGGCGCCAAGAGCTGCTCTCGCCGGCCACACACCTGCACAGCTCGGCTCAGGACCCACGCCAACGTGGCCCGCTCCCCGGAGCGGTTCTGGATGGGGATCGGCCCTCCACTGCAGCCCAGCCAAGCCAGGAGTGACGACCCCGTGGCCCCGCCGCTGGGGACCATCACCCCGAGGGCCCGGGGCACTGCGGCCACGGTGTTGAGCACAGAGCCTGACCCCGCGGTGGTGGCCGGCTGAAGTGTCGCTGCGGAGTGAGGCACCCCGTGCCCGTTGCACCCAGGCCCTGAACCCAGGAGCAGGCTGGCAGCAGGGGCACACCGCTGCCCACCCTCAGCATTTCGCTGCAGCACAGCAATCCCTCTCTGCAGGCCGAGAGCTAGGCACAGCCCCGTTACGCTTTCCCCAGGAGGATGTGTACAACCAGCAGCTGAGTGCAGACAGCAGCATCGGGAGCTGGGACAGAAGGAAGAGCAAAGGCGGGGTTACCTCAAAAGAGGCCATTTGAGGGGTCACTGCTTCCCCCTTTTCAGGCTGGCTCGTTTCACTATCTGAGCCCCCATTCTGCCCCCGGAGACCTCCGGTTTCGGGACACGCACTCGCACCTCCTCCTGAGCAAGCCGCAGCGGCAGGAAGCAGGACATCACCCAGGTGAACAGACAGACGGACATACAGAAGAGGACAGGAGAGGGAAAGGCAGAGTCAGTTGGCAGAAGACATTGAGCAAGACGACTGGTGCAGTGGGCAAAAGCTGCCCCTGGAAGCCTTAGAGGGGAAACAGGAGAGGAGAGCAGGGCAGAGGAAAGGATAGAGGGTGGCGGAGCCCCAGAGTCTGCGATTCCTGCAGAGGCAGTGCTGGCCCTGGGCAGGGTGCCTGCAAGGGCCGGCTGTAAGCCACACTGTACCTTGGTCCCCAGACCATCCCGGTGCAGGATGGAGTACTTCATGAAGTGATCGTCGTCAGCCTCCAGCTCTCGGGGCTCCTGCAGGGAGCCCTCCAGAATCAGCTCCTCCTGTTCCTGTCTATCACCCGTGTCACCAGGGCCCAGCTGACGCACCACCTTCCGGATGACCTGCGAAGACCCGCACAGCCGGGCATCATAGCTAGCCCCTGGGTACTGTGCCGCCCTCCACGCAGCGTGCAGCCTCTGCCCCAAGCACAGGGTCTGCCTGGGGAAGTGCCATGGCCGTAACCGCAGACAGTGGGCCGTAAGGGCCCTGCATGGGCCCCTGGGCTGCAAGGAGGAGCAGGGCAGCCAGGCAGAGAGGAGAGAAGAAAGACTGCGGCATGCCCTTGCCCACACCATGCCTCTGATCACTCACCTTCTTCGTGATGATATTGCCTTGATTGTCTGTGAACTGCTCCTCAGTCACTTGCTCTCCAGGAAGATGAAGGACTTCATTGCCCTGCAGTGACAGGAAAGACATCAGGGCATTTCAGGGGGGGAAGGTAAGGGGAGCCCCTTTGCATGCACAGCAGTACACCTGACACACACCCCCCCGTCTCTGTTCTCCTACCCCGCCCCGGCCTTTCGCTGCTCTCCTCTGCACCTGCCCTGAGGCTGGTCTCTCAGCTACCTGCTCATTACCTTCACAAGGACGCGCCGGCGGACAACCCTGGTGGAGAGAGCCTCCTCGTCATCCGCCAGCCCCTGGCTTTCCCCGAGCTCCTTGTCCAGCTCGCGGTGGGCGTGTTTGAGCAGGAAGCGGAGAGAGCCCCTGACGATGTGCGTGACGTTCTGGCAGCTGACCAGGAAGAAGGCCAGCAGCACCAGGGCAATCAGCAGCTGGGCCAGGAAAGCCCACATCGTGCCTCAGCGCGCGCAGCAGCACGCGTGCCCACCGCTCATGGTCCAGCCATGCTGTCCGGCTGGGACGGGCAAAGCCCCCGGGGCAGTGGCAGGAGCAGCACTGCAGGTCTGCAGCCCGCCCAGCACAGTGCCGTAACCCTAGCTGCCGCAGCTCCGCTGGTTGCAGGCAGCCAGCAGCGAGTGGGGAGGTGGGGCGTCCTTTGCCTCACAGCTTCTGTCAAAGTCACGGGGCCAGGACTGTGACAGCACCACCCGTCCCCAGCCAGCGGTGACTGGGACAGCCCTGTTCCCACTTCTTCGTCAGCTTGCCAACAACCTGTCTTCCTGGCTGCAGTGGGAGGGCAGTGTACAGTCCTCCATCACTGGAGAAACGAAACCCCAGGCAGGAGCCTGGGGTTCAGGGTGTCACTGGAATCACACATGGCTTGGGAAACACGCACTGCAGCACTGAGAAACCACCCCCAAGCATGGCCGTGCTGCCAGGATGGCTGTGCATGCCCTGGCCAGGGAAAGGCACCTGCCCTCACCTTGTACCTGCCAGCTCCGTATGGCTGTGGCAGATGCCCACCACCCAGCCTGGCCCCCCAGCCCAGCTCTATTTCTGGCTCCAGCAGGCTGTTGGGCCAGCGGCCAGGGCAGATACTCGATAAGGAAGCAGGCAGCGAGGTTAGCTGTGTTATAAATGGAGAGCAAGAGCTCAGGTATCAAGCACAGCAGGCTATTCTGGGCTGAGAGGCACCCCAGGGGTAGGGTGCAGGAGGCATGCCAGGAGACTTGTGCCTCTGCTAGCACCCGGTCTGCCTGACTGGCCATGCGGCAGGCTCAGGAAAGGGCTGTCCATAGGGCCTCCACCTCCTGCAGGGCCAGGTCCCCCTGCTCTTACCCTCACCTGTCCAAAGAAGTGTCTCTCTGCCTCCTCCTGCCAGCTGCCCGTGGGGTGCTGGGGCTGCCAGTCGCTGTCCTCTGCAGAGCTGACCCGCATCAGCTCCATGGCCGGCACCAGGACCTGCTCTTGCTCCTGGCCCTGTGCCCCAGCGGCCACAGCGTGCGTCGAGAGCAGCCTTCGGGTGACCCCCTCCTGCCAGGAGCCCGCTGTCAGGTCCTGTAGGCAGGAGATAAAGGAGCCTTCTGCATTCCAGTCCCTCAGCCTGGGCACCGGAGAGGGACAGGGACAGGGAGAGAGAGACAGAGAGAGAGAGAGGCAAGTCAGCTTTGCCATGAAGTGCTGCACCCTGAGCACCAGCCTGCCTCCGGCCAGCACGCCAGCGCAGCCTGCACCCCACCAGGCACTAGGCTCCCCAGCTCACAGCACTGCCGGGTGCCCGGCACAGGCAGCACAAAATGCAGATGCACAAAGGGCACAGGTCTCCTCCCTGCCACGCTCCCTGCCCACGCCACAGCCTCACAGGCTGGCTGCGAGGGTCTAAGGCAATGCTGCAGAGCATTGCTGGGCTCTGCCAGGGACCTCACAGGACTGGCGTCACTGGCAACGCGGGAGGACACGGCCCAAGCTGAGATGGCTCTAGTAAGCACAGCCTACATGCAGGGCCTGGCTGTCCGCCCCGGGGTCCCTCCCAGGTGCTCTGCAAGGAGCCCCCCCAGAGCATCTCCCGAGAGATGCAAGGCACCTGGCCCAAGCCACTGCTCTGTCTGCCGGGGATGCCCGGGCTCCAGGGCTGGAGACCAGCAGAGAAGCAAGCAAAGCTGTGAGACCATTGCAGCTGGCCCAGCCCAGGGCAACAGCTGGCGAAGCAGTTCTGCTCCCCTCCCATGGCCACCCCAGCACCCCAGGCTGCTGTACCTGTCTGTACTCTTCTCCACAATGTGGCTAACGGTAGGTGATGCCGTGATCCTGGCTTGCACCTTCTGCTGAACTGAAACAAAAGAAACTTCACTCTCCAGGTCCTGCTCCCTGCTCCCTGGCTGGCGATCACCGGTTGGCATCTTCCCCTCTGGCCTCTGCCCCTCCTCCTGCTCTAGCAGGTCTATCAGGCCATTCATGGCATCTGAGTCCACTGTGTCATCCTCAACCAGGTCCATGGAGCCCATGTGGTCCGGGCCATGCACGTCTGCTAGAGGCTGCCCTGGGAACCGGCCTTCGCTTGTGGCATCTGAGTCCTCAGCCTTGCTGCACTCCAGAGAGGAGTCCTCAGCAGTCACCAGTGAGGGTGTGAGCCCCGAGGACCACACCTGCATGTCGGACATCTCCATCAGGGCATCCTGCTCGGTGGCAGCCATGGGGATAGCATCCATGATGGCCACCTCATTCCAGTACTGGTCGGCACGCAGCGGGGATGGCAGCGTGTAATGCAGGGAGGCGGGGGACAGCAGCTCATCCTGCAGCGAAGCGTAACCTATATGGGCAGACAGAGGTGACATCTCCAGCAGCCGTCTCACGCGCACACACAAGCACAGCAGGGCAAGAAGGGAAACAGCCTCCAGGAGGGTGCCTGCCCCAAGGACAGGTATGGTCATGCCACAGATCCCAGTGGCTGGGCTGAGCAGGGCTCTGCTCACAGCAGCTGCTGGCTTTTGCATGGTCCCTGCAAGTGCTGTTATGCCTCCCTTCAAGTCCTGGGGCTGGCCTGGGCAGTCTCTGGGGCTGCCCGCTCCCTGCGGTGAGGACTGGCCTGGGCTCCACAGGATGCCCCATCCATGCTACAGGACACAGTGCCCTCTTTGCTGCCCTGCTCCATCAGCCCCTGAGTCCCTGTCCACAGTCCCCATCCAGCATTAGCTGGCTGACAGTGCGCCTGGAGTTCAGGTCGCCAAGTCTGGCAGGCACTGACTCCCAAAGTCAACCCTCCCTGCAGCACAGAGGAGCAGGCTGGAAGCAGTCCCATCAGCAGGGGAGGATGGCACTGGTACGTCATGCAACCCTGAGGCCCTGTGGGATGCAGCCAGGGCCCTGCAACCCTGCTGCTGTCTCTGGGATACAAGCAGTTGTCATGTCCCCATCACCCAGGGCATGTGCACAGCCCAGGCACATCAATGTGGACTGCAGCCAAGCCAGGCACTTCTACCCACACAGGCGGCTTTGCTCAGCCTTTCCCAGCTCTGAGTCACTAGCCCCTTTTCCACCCCTGGAGATCAGCAGAGAACCCGTTCTGCTCCCCAGGCAGCCAGGGATAGCTAGCCACAGCCAAGGCATGGGGGGCAGCTGGGACCCCCAGCACAGAAAGGGCACCTCTCCCCTGTGTGGGTGCCTGGCAGGGGGGAGCACTGCAGGGCCAGCCAGGGAAGGAGTGCAGGGCAGTGCAGGAAGAGAAGGCCTAGGGTGGCCGCCTGCAAGCACGACAGCTGTGAGCGGGGCAGTCCCCGGTGACATGCAGTCGCTGGAGCAGGATGTGGCTCCCGGCGGCCTCAGCTGAGGTGGAGACAGTGGAGACAGGAAGTGGAGGAAGATGAGAGAAGGAGAGGCCAGGATGAGCTCACAGGAGAGAGGTGACAGGACCTGAACCACAGGAGTGCCTGCACCTCATGGCGCTAGTGGCATGTTTGAGAGAGCAGAACAAGGGGAGAGACTGAGAGGGAGTGAGCGATGCGCCAGTGCTGCACAGGCAGTGTCACAGTGCAGGGCTGCGGCAGCACAGAGCCCTGTCCATGTCTGGTGTGCCAGCTCCCCGGCGGCACACGCTGCCACTGACCCCGGCTCTGTCCCTGCACCCAGGCACGCTCCACTTGGGAGCCAGCCGGGGCGCACAGCCACACAGCCAGGACTCTGTGAGCTCCCTGGCCACTGCTCAGCTCGCACAGCCAGAGGCACCTCTCGCTGGCACGTCACGGTAAGGAAGGTGTGTCCACTCCACCTGGGGAGCTTCTGAGAAGGCAGTACGACAGGGCCAAGCTTCCTGCAGCACAAACCCCTGTGAAGAGGCTGCATCTGTCAGCAATGCCTTGTGCCCGCTGAGCTCCCAGCGGGCCACCGGCACACCCTGGTCATGCAAGATACCAGCCCCAATCTGTCTGCACGGATTCTGCCTGGGGCCCTCCCGCAGTCCCTGCCAGAAGCGGGGGCTCACCATTCATCTGGGACGGCGAGAGGGAGTAGTCTCTGTCCGTGTAGCGCCAGCTGCCCTTCAGGCTGCGGCTCTGTTGGCCGGAGCCCTCCAGCGTGTTCACAATCTCGCTGCGGTCAATGTTCCTCAGTGCCGTGTACAGACTCTCGACTGCAGGGGGAAGCCAGTGTCAGCAAACTGGTTGCTGGGGGAACACAGCCATGCCCCAAGCACACTCCAGGTGCGCAGTGTGCATGGACCGGCGGTGCGAAGCCAGCCAGGGATCCCTGAGCATGCAGACGCTGCTCTGTGCAGCCAGCCCTGCCATCTCCATGCCTGCAACACAGCCCCGCAGATACTCACTCTTGACACTCTTGCCCTCGCGGCTGACCCAGAGGTTGAGTAAGGCTATGCTCTGCTCCAGCAGGGAGTTGGGGTTCTCCACACGTATCCTGTTGATGTCATCCACCCCAAACTGCAGCTCACGTGCCAGCTCTGGGGGAGACACCACATCTCAGCATCACACCCTCCGGCACCCACTGCCAGCTCCCGAGCCAAAAAGGTGAGGGATATTGTGAAGGGCTCAGCCAGATCCAGCACAGAGTCCCCCATGTCACATACAGCTAAACACGGCAGAACATGCAGCAGCAGGAGGGGGGACAGGGCAGAGGTTGAAGCCCTCTGCCCAGGCTGGCTGTGACCAGCATAGCAGTGTCTCATGCTCCAGAGAAAAGCAGGTACTGCCATTGGGTGTGTGGCTGCAATGACAGTGCCGGGCCTCCACGAACAGCAGCAATACGTATGACTTGGAACAAAACCCTAGCTTGGTATCTGTGTGCACATGTGAACGCACGAACAGCTGCAAGAAGGTTCATTTCAGCCCCACAGTAAGCTCACAGTTTAGCAGAAGTGCCGGGAGGCAAGACCAGCCTGCCAGAGGAGCTAGTGCAGGCCGTATGCATACCAACTGCATCAGGGCCCAGCTCCCTGGACAGTGTAAAGCATATTCACCCCATCCTCCAGCACATTTGCAGCCTTCCTAAATGTCAGCTTTCCGAGGAGCGTTGTGTACCCTCAGAGCTGTCAGTGGTGGACTCACCGGCCCAGCTGAGGCCCAGCTGTTCTGCTATGTCAACCATCTTCTGGTCTGCCTTGTCCGTGCTGCTCAGAGACCCTGGAGGAGAAGATGGAGTCAAGCTTCAGCTGCACAGGACCCTGCACCGGGGTGAGAAGGGGAACCGGAGGCTGGTAGCCCTGTAGGCACAGCACTGCGTTGCAAGCAGGATCAATGAAACCCTCATGGAAAGGGAAGCTGCCACGAGCGCGAGTATGACAGGGTCAGCCCAGCCCTTCCACCGGTCTTGGACACCCCAAGCACAGGTGGTGAGTGGGCTTGAACATTCCCAGCAGACTGCGTACCGAAATTGGTCTCACTTAGGATGCTGTATCGCTCCCGCAGAGACAATGGTGTCAGTGTCCTCCTCCGTTCCTCACTGCCGCTTCCCTGCAAAAGTGGGGACAAACCAAGGGGTCACCAGCTTGAAAAGAGGGCAGCAGCTCTGCCCTGGCACCACTGCTTCTCCCGCAGCCCCAGAGCAGCATGGCATGGCCACATGGAGCAGCTGAGGAAGAAAAGCTGACAGCGAGGGCTGTCTCCTGCATCTGGGGGAAGGATGGGCCCCTGCTGTCCCCTCCCCGGGGTGCCAGAGACCCATCACTGACCTTGGTGCAGGGTGGTATGCTGATGTTCAGGTGGCAGAGCACATGCTGCACGTCCTCGTATTTCATGGCCTTGCGCAAGAAAGACAAGGAGCCGCTGGCTTCCCGGCTGCTGTCCCGAACCTAAGTACAGACAGACCAGTTAGGTGGCCTGGCACAGAGCAGGCACAGGAGCCCCAGCTGCAGCCCACTCTGCCATTACCTTGATGGGGATGGCGAGACGATTTTCCCGGAAGGACTGGAAGAGGAAGGTGCGGGGCTGAGTGGCCTTCTTGATGGGCACCAGGTTCCCTGAGAGCTCAACATGCAAAGGCATCCCCTCCACCACCTGGCAGGGAGCAGAAAACAGGCTCAGGCCCCATGCAGAACTGCTTCCCCTGCCCCTGGACAGGACAGCAGGGCAGGTAACCTGAACTCCCCTCCCTGGGCCAGGCTCCTCCACCGGCATCAGTCTCCTCTCGCTTGGGCAGCCCTCTCCCTGCTGCCCCCCACTTATGCTGCTGGGGACAAACCTCAATGTCTCTGCTGCGGGCCACCTCAGTGAAGTTTTCATGCTGCTCTAAAGTCTTGTCAACCTTGTCATCAGTCATGCAGTAGCAGCGCAGCCGGCCTTCCCGTGCATCATTCATCTTGGCAAACACCACAAACTTGGCCATGTAGGGCACAGCCGTCAGCTCCTTGTACAGCATCATGGCGAAGTGCACAGCCTCAGCTGTGCGTGGGCAGTCGGCCAGCCAGAACCTGCAGGAGGGCTGGGTCAGGGTGCTGCCAGGGAGGTTCTCCAGCGGCACCAGGAGAGCTGCCACCCCAACAGCAAACTGCACTGCAGAGGGTGCCCCAACAGCTCTGGGTACAGGAGAAGCCCCATCCATGACAGCGACCCACCCAAACACAAAGAACGGCCCCCTCCTCCTGCATCCCCAGTTGTCCTGAGTGTTTCCTGACGCGCGTTGAGGCAGTGCAAGGGGTCTCAAGGCTTGAGGCAACTGCCCTGCACGTGGGAATGGGGCAGCAGCACAATAAGCACAGGGGTGGGGGGCTCCCCCGGCACAGGCTGCACCCCAAGAGGGCCCAAGGAGCAGCAGATGTCCCCTACGAGCACATGTTTGCCCAGGACTCACCTGGCAGACACATTGGTGGTAAAGTTAGCACACTCGTTTTCATAGACCAGCTTTGTGGTGCCTGTTATGTCTTCCCACTGGGCCTGGGCTGTCCCTCCTGCAGCAGAAAGCAGGAGTGAGCACCCTGCCTTTCCATAAGCCTGGGGTCTGCATCCCCCAAGGTATCTGCTCTCTCCACTGCCATGACCTGTCCTTAGCTCCCAGGAGCTGCATCCCACCGAGGCAGCCCTGCCCATCCCACCAGAGAGGATGCTCGCCTGCGTGGCAGGGGTTGGAAGCCTCACCGATCACACTGCAGAGCAGGCGCAGGCTGGTGGTGTCACCCTCACCACTGTCTCGGGGATTGTCCTTCCAGGACGGTGGCAGAGGGATGCGGAGGCCGATAGGGCGGTGGAACTTCCTTCGGCGCGGCTCCACCGTGACAATGGGGCTGAAGGTCGCCTGGTTCCCCAGCAGTTTAGTGACCAGCTCATCGGGCACGGGCTGCGCCTGTGGGCAACACAAGCACAGGCATCAGGGCCAGTCTGCCCTGGGCTGGGTCACAGCCTGAGTCCACTGCCCACCCCAACCTGTGGGAGCCCAACTGTGCCTGGGGTCAGGATCTCCGGGGCTCACCTGCAGGGCCAGCCTCACTCTCTTGGTGACAGCGGTGTCTGGGAAGGTGGCTTGTACCATGGGCACCAGTGTGCTCTTCAAACACCCTCCCTCGGGGCCGATCAGATCGCAGTCCTGGCAAATCCGGGACATGACCACGAAGTAGAGAGGGAAGTCGGTGGTGATGATGCGGCAGACCCTCTTCTTCTCCAGCTCCTCCAGGCTCTCCAGCTCTGCAAGGGCAGCACACCCATCAACACTCAGATACCAAGCCCGCGGCTGTTGCCCACCGCCCCCTCTGAGCCACTCACCATGCCACGCTCAGCTCCATCCCACCACCCAGGCCAGCTGCAGACCTGTCTCTGTGGAGCAGCATGGCCCTGAGCCCCTGCCTGCCTGGCATGCTCACCCTCATCCATGCCGTTGAGCAGCTGGTCCATGTAGCTCTCCTCATAGCGGTTGCGGTGCTCCTTCCAGACAGAGCCATTCTCACTGCGCAACACCACCAGCTCGCGGTCTCCACGGCCACACGAGGCAAAGTGTGGGATCTCCACAACGACAGGGCTGCAGACAGCAGAGAAAGGGTGCTTGCACCCACGTGCTGCTGCCGGGACATGCATGCAGCAAGATGGCCCTAGGCAGAGCTCCTGCTGCGCTGTACAGCTGTCGGTGGAGGAAGGCAGGACTGCTCACAGCCCTCTCCCTGGGAAACGGGGCTCTGCGCCTGGCAGGACCATGCTGGCTAGGGCTTTTCCTAAGGCAGCACAGCCACTGGTCCGTTATGCTGGAATGACCTACCCTGAAACATGCTGCGCCTAGCCGGAGGCAGGATCTCTCCTGCACCAGACACCCAGAAGCAGAGACAGGCAGAGGTCTTGCCTCAGCTGGCAGAGGCTCCAGAGGAGCCCAGATCTGTCCCCAGCCCTGAGCGACAACCCCAGTGCAGGCAGCCCTATCTGCTCTGTTCACAGCTGGGCTCACCTGAGGAACTGGGCACCAGCGGGCCCCAGGGCGATGATCCGGCTGGCCAGACCCTCCTCCTCAGCCAGCGGTGGGGGTGCAGGCAGCTTTTGGGGCTTCACCAGGCGGCAGGTGATGCGGGTCGGCGCAGCGCAGGCTCGGGGCGGGATGACCACACGCAGTCCATGGTGCCGGCTGCCGCGCATGGAGCCACCACGGGCGTCCACCATGAAGCTCACCAGGAACCTGCACCAGACAGAGGCATGGGCAGGTGGGCACCTTGCAGTCAGCTCACGCACAGAGCATACATGTGCTGCACGTGCTGGGCACTCACCCTGTGTGCACGGGGCTGGCTACTGGGCTGATGTTATCTGAGGTCTCAGTGGCGGGGCTGCTGGGGATCAGGGAGTCCTCGTCGAACTCCTTGGAGGGCTGTGTAAGGCAGGGAAGAGTCCCCGTGAAGACAGGGTCCTATCTGTGGGTGCTGAGCCTGCCCACTCCTCCACAGTGTCACAACCCTCCCTGGGCAGTCCCATACCACCAGGTCCATCCCACTTCCCCCCCCCACATTTTGGCTCTGTGGTGATGGGGGGGCTCCCCCCAGCAGGGAATGGCCGGTGGGGCTGCGGCAGGCTGTGCCTCATGCTCACCTCCTGTGGTGACACCGACGGTGCATGCAGCAGGCTGACTTGCTCAGCTTCCGTCTCCACAGGTCCTACCTGCTCAGTCTCCTCCACTCTGGTCACCACAGTCTCAGGTGGGATGCAAGGGACCTGCAGAACAGCTGGAGACTCCACCCTGGCAGGAGAGGGCAGTGACAGCCACTGAAGTGGCAGGCCCGGGCCCCTCAGCCACCAGTCATCCCCAGGGAGTCCCAGGGCCACTGGACGAAGGCAAACTCAGCAGCAGAACCATGTCCTGATGCAGGAACAGCACAGGCTAGCTTTGCCTGCAGTGCTAGCCGGTGGGGGCTCGGTGGTCCATTCCTTGCCAAGAGCTGTCCTTGCCACACTGGCATCCCAGCCCAGTGCCAGGATGGCCCCACGTCCTGTACCCGCTCCCTCCCTACCATCCAGTGCCTCTTACGTTCGTTCCACTGTCGTCATCATCATAAACTCCAGCATCTCCCTCTTGTCCTCCTGGCCCCTGGGATCAGGTGTCCTGGGCTTTGCTGTGATCAGCTCCTCTTCTGAAACAGAGAGCTGTCTCAGCACGCAGAGAGGCAGAAGGACAACAGAGCACAGACATCCAGCCCTTGCCCCCACCCTCCTCAGGGCTGGAGCCAGGGCCCATCTCTGCTCCCACTCAACCCCAGGATCTCAGCCAGCCACGGGGCAGTTTTGCCCTCTGTCACATGGGGTCTGCTGGCAGGGGCAAGGCCCGTGCTGTGGGTCAGTGGGACAGGAGCTGCGGTAGTTGTCAGGAACCTCAGCTGCTAGCCAACCACTTTCCCACAGCACCAAGCATGGAGCAGAGCCTGCCGGGGACACCCTGCTGTTGGCTGCTTGGAACAGGAGAGTAGGCAGGGCTGGGGACGCGGGAAGGATGCCCTAGCACTGCCATGTGCATCTCCACACCCTCCTTGGAGGCACAAGACTAGCCAGTCCCACCTACTGGCCCAATTAATGCCTGCTAAGGAGTTCACCAGGGTTCAGCTCTTGCGATTGCCCTGTGGGAGAGAGTCCAGCATCTCCCAAAGCAGGGAGGGAGCCCCAGTGATGGGGAGGGGACCACAACAGCTCAGAGACCCTCGAGCACTCGCGTTCATCCCTGTCCTGTCCAGGATGGCATGGGGCAATTGTGGAGGGGCACCAGAGTTCGTCACAGAACCAGGCTCTTCTGCCTATCAGGGACAGGGCCTGGGGCTGACAGGGAGCCAGGGCTCCCCCAGAGCAGGGGGACAGCCCCGTTCATGCAGTCACACCACAGCAAGCAGCATGGACACAGATGGGCAGGACGGGATGGCAGGGCCTGCACTGGACAGCACCAGCCCAGCAGCAAGGCTCAGCACATGGACGTGGCGTGCGGATGGTTAGTGGCCATGAGGTGAAATGGGCCGTTTAGCTGGGGCAGGGGAACACATTCCATACCCATTACTGTGACATGAGCAGTGCCTGTAAAGTAAGAAGAGGCAAAGGTGAGCTCTTAGTGGGAGAGAGCGGGAGTGGCCCAGCAGATACCACCCCATGGAGTAGGGCATGGTGGGGGGCTCTCTGCACACTGTCCCTGGGGCATGGGACCATACAGAGGTCCAGGCATATCCCCCCTGCATAGCACAGGGAAGTACCCAAGACAGGAGGTGCCCCCCCAGGAGCCTGATGGGTTCCCCTCATCCTCTCTGCAAGACCATGGTGGGGCCATGCAGCTCCCCCACCGCGGCTGGCAGGAACACCAGTGCCCATCCCTTGGGCTGCTGCCTGCCACAATGGCCCAGCCAGCAAACCTCCGGGGTGTTGTGGTCCAGATCTGGCCCCTCACCTTCATCCTCTGACACGTCCAGAATCTCGTCTACAGTCTCCGGGAAGCTCATGCGGTGCTTGTCACCAACTGACTGCGGGAGCAGAGTTGAGTCAGAGAATGCCAGCCCCTCGCTGTGCAGCCATCTGCAGCCCCCTCCTCATGCCCAGGCTCAGCACCCAGCTGTCAGTGCTGGCCCTGGCCAGCTGCGCTCAGAGGACCTTTGCCTGGCTGCTCCCAGCCCCAGCCTTGCTCCACAGGGTCCTGGTCCCAGTCCCCAGGGGCTCACCGGGATGTCGGTTTCCTCTGTGACGATCTTGAGCACGTCTGTGACGGAAATGTAGCCAAGCCGCTTTGCGATGGCCAGGGGAGTGGTGCCGTTCTGTGCATGGAGGAACGACTGGGTCAGCAGCAGCCACGGCGAAGCCCGGGCAGGCATCCGAGCTTGTCATGGGGCAAGGAGGTGCAAGCCAGCACCGTACTCACCATGCTGATCTCATTGGGAGAGGCACCGTGCTTCAGCAGCAGTGTCACAATGTCCGTGTGGCCCTGCTGTGCTGCTTGGTGCAGAGGGGTGTAGCCCAGCTGCAGGGGAGGACAGAGGGTGCTGCCACCAGTTCTGGGAGTCTGCTGCCCCAGAAATGCCCCGGGGCCTCATGCTGTGCTTCACGCCTGGAGCACGAGGGCAACTCCCTCCTTTCCAGGGTGAGCAAATGGCTCTGCAGAACCCAGCACTTGCCTGGGGCTGTAGCTAGACTACAGCAGCTTCCAGCCGTGCAGACTGGAGAGCTTAGAGTGATGGGGGGGGGG
>Ga0065711_1040075_pt1 | contig 17266 bp, 16 predicted proteins | sample Hoacrofraction12_FD_59098 | JGI IMG/M metagenome (GOLD analysis project Ga0065711, IMG submission 59098) | Hoatzin crop microbial communities from Cojedes, Venezuela - Epithelial fraction 12 v2 (version 2) | ecosystem: Host-associated > Birds > Digestive system > Esophagus > Crop | place... | reverse complement strand
GTCCAACCCCCAGCCAAAGAAGAAGTTCTTCCTCGTGTTCAGCTGGAACTTCCTCTGCTTCAGTTTGTGCCCGTTGCCCCTTGTCCTGTCACTGGGCACCACTGGAAAGAGCCTGGCCCCGTCCTCCTGACACCCACCCTGCAGATATTTAGAGGCATTTCTAAGGTCCCCTCGCAGCCTTCTCTTCTCCAGGCTGAACAAGCCCAGCTCCCTCAGTCTTTCCTCGTAGGAGAGATGTTCCAGTCCCCTCATCATCCTCGTAGCCCTCTGCTGCACTCTCTCCAGTAGCTCCTCATCTTTCTGGAACTGGGGAGCCCAGCACTGGACACAGCACTGCAGATGGGGCCTCACCAGGGCTGAGTAGAGGGGGAGGAGAACCTCCCTCGACCTGCTGGCATCCCGGAGCAGAGGCACCAATACCACCCAAGGGACGCAGCCCCCAGCGTGCTGAGCCCACGCTTATTATCACTGCATCAGTTCTTTATTTTTTTTGGATACTTGAGCCTCTGGTCTTCTTTTACAGGGGCACGTGCTCCCTTTCTTTATCTTCCGGTGCATCCTTGAGAAAGGATGATTTTTGCTGGCGCTACAAAGTAGCTGCTTCCCATTTAACCTGTGGAAAAGCTTTGGCAGTGCCTTTGCATGTGGCCACAGCTGACATGGGAGATCTCGCTCGTCAGCTGAAGCACAGTGACCGCGGACGAGCATCAGGGGAAGGGCGTGCTCCACGCTCCCAGCTCCAGGACTCATACCCACGGCATCTTAAAGCCTCAAATGCGTGGAAAGGCTTGTTTAAAACAGATATTGAGTGGGCATACATGAATATCAATAAATATTTTTCTACTTTTAAAATATAGGTACATTTAAATCATGCATGCATACACACATAGATGTATACATACATTACAGGTTGCCTGGTAACCGTGTGTTTAAATTGGCTGGTAGTAAGTCATTACACTGTGATGAGTTAGTAATCCATTTCCGTCTGGAAGATGAAGAGTATCTTTTTCCATATCAGCATATGGTTAAGTGCCTATAACCTGCTCCCTGCGCTGGGTTCCAAACGCGCGGCTCGGTGTCGGTGGCAGCGTGACAGCAATCAGTTTTACGTGTCCCGAAGTTGATTGCAATCTCTCTGGGACTTTAAAATGCCCATTGTTTTGGATGAATTATACCACAAGAAGCCTTCGTTTTTGTTAACAATCTGCCCACAGCATTAGAAGATTCAATTCCAAAGCTATTATTCTGCCTTCAAAGCCTCCAAGTGCAAGACTCGGCATACAAATTCATATACACTTTATACGCAGAAATGCAGCAAGCATGATTAATGCAGAAATCCAATTCAGTTACAGAAGCAACGCTCATCACCCAGGCCCGTTGGTGTCAGAGATTAATCTACTGAGCTGACAATAAGAACCTTCCCCAGTAACTTTACTGCTACAAAAAGTCAAATCTGTTAAAAATCAGGGCGCTGAAGGCAGGGAAATTGCTCCTAGCCCGTGTCCTCCAGGCCTTGAGCAAGCTCCCTGCCCCCGAGGAGAAGCAGCGGGTATGAGCGCAGCTCGGGGTTCTCGGGTTGGAGAAAAGTCTTGGCTCCTCAGCCTTGGAGCTCCTCAGTCTTGGGGCTCCTGAGTCATGGAGAAAAGAAGTCCTGGTCACACTCCAGTCCCTGCCACATCTCTGACCATCTCCACAGCTGTGACACTGAGCTCAAGTGGAAAGGAGCAATAATGCACGAAAGACTTCAAGGCACCTTCACCTGTCCTGCAGCATCTCATCAGGATGAACACAAGGCATCAAGTCCAGTTCTGCACCTCTTGCTTCTGCCAACAGCACCTCGGACCACTTGCCCTGCTCTGCCACATCCTCAGGTTAGCACTTGTGTGAGTAAGGAGCCTTCAGAGGAGATCAAGTGTAACAAATCAACCCCGTGTTGGGCTAAAAAAAGCTCAGATGAAAAACACAAGGGAAAACAAAACCTGACAGTTGCAGTTTTCCACAGCAGGGCTGGGCCTCTTGGGTCCTTCTACTGTAAGTTCACCACAACACTGAAAAGGTCAGGCATTGTTCCAGCCCTCGTGTTTTCTCCTGCCTCCAAAGCACCCATCCACGTTCTGCTGCAGAACTGACATTTTTAAGAATAGGGGCTTTCAGGAAAACATTTACAGCTTCCTGGTTTCGCCTGTTCCCAACGTACAGATGTCAATTCGCGATCGAGGTGCGCCGCGACCGATTGTCTCCCACCATGGGTTGTGCAGCTCCCGAGCCGCAGCTGGGACCGCCGGAGGCTGCCGGCACGGAGCACGCGCTTCCTGCCACCTGTCCTCTGCTGGGCCCCGCCGTCGCTCGGAGCATCAACCCCTGATGAGGGACGTTTCCGACGCGAATGGAGCAGCCTGTCAAACACAGGAAGCGAGGACGTGCCGTCCTAGGTCTAGGCTGGGGAAGGGGGGCAGCTGGGCTGCTCTCTAGGAGGGCTGCATGGGAAACGGCAGCCCAGGGCGCTGCGGGATGCTCTCTGTAGAGCTTCCCTGCCACCACACCCAAGGCAGTCCACCCAGGAAGGAAAGTCTAGCTGCCATGGTGTAATTCCGCGCTTGCAAGAGTTCGGGACCCACATGGAAGATCCGAAGTCATGGATCTGGCTCAGAAAGAGTTGCACAACGTGGGGCCACGGAGGGATGATGGATGCCAAAGCTGCCCTGGCTCTGCTAGGATTGCTGGGTAGGCTCTTCACACTGGAAAGTCAACCTGGAGGAGGGCTGACCATCTCAGGGAAGTTCAGTGGAAGTCCCTGCTCCCTCAAAATCAACTAATGGGCTTTATCTACCTCTCCTGGCAGATGCAGTATTTTTACACAGTGTTTTGCCAGAAGGAGCCATTACAACCCATAACATTAACTGAAATTGTCTTCCATGGCAGAAATGCTGGTCTATACCCTCAGCCCCGATCAGTTGTGTCCTAGCACAACTGTGAGAGCAAGAGCAAGCCTGGCCACCTTCGTACACCTGGAGAAAGGACAGAAGTACATAGCTTGGACATGTCCTACCTTTCATTGTCTGTGTTGACTGGCATGCGGTTCTTTTGCCAGAGGATGACCGGCTCAGGCAAGCCATGGATCTGGCACTGGAACCTCGCTACACCACCTTCCTCCACCACTGCGTTCTGAGGGTGGATGTGGAAGTCGGACATCGCTGGAAGACACAAAGAGAGACAAAAATATTCACATGTGTAAAGAGATCCACTGCCAACAACTTCACATGGCCTAGAAACACCCTGATTTCCCAGAGCCAGCAAATGGGATTGTAATGCAAGAACAGAAGGGTGGTTTGCAGCCTAACCTCCTGCATGGAGAAACAAGACCAGTGGCAAGTTCTTGCTATGCCTCTGCACATTGAGCTGATTGACTCAACCAGGACAGGAGTTGATGCTCCATGACCCATGTGCTCCACAGCAAGGTCTACTGGGGCAGTGAGATGCACAGACACTGCACTGGCACTTATCAGAGGTCATTTTCCACAGCTTCAGCAGGCTTTGGATCCAAGCTCACATCAGAAAAGAGATGTCTATCCTGCTGTGCTGCTAATGTCTTATCTGCTGTAAATGTCCTTCTGATGTGCACGATTTGAATATTTTGCTTAAATACCTTGACCAAAGGAGCTCCCAGACATCCTAGTAAAACTTACAGCCCTTGATTTCCGTCTCTGCTTGGCACATGCTCCAGCTCGTTGCATGCTCTGCCTTCCCACACCGCAGAAGCAACAGTCACATCCCCGCACCACGGAGCAACAGGCTTCAGCCGACAGAACGAGCAGCTGCCGAGAGCTCAGCGGCTCAGCAAGCCGAGGCTTTCGGGGTTGGGACCACCCGACAGCGAATGACGAACCTCAGCGTGCCCACGGAGGATGAATACAGACCAGCCCGCTTCAGCACAGCCACAGCTGTAACCGTTGTGCGGAAAGACTCTGGCATGCTGTTAGAGCTACATAAATAATACAGTAATTATTACTATTCATTAATTGGAAGGTGCTGCCTGTTGACTCTACAATAAACATATTCGAAGCTAATAAACATCCCAGTGGTTATTTAGCTCATGATTCATTTATAGTGCCGCATCCACGGGAAGATCTCTCACATTATCATACAAAATAAACTCCAAGAGAACCCCCTGCTCTGCCACCCCAGCCCGATAATACCCCCCCTCCCCAGCGAGAAAGCCTCGTCCCCTTTTACATGCGTCAAGTGTAATGAATGTACCTCTGCTAAGGAACAAGCTGCCTATGTGTCAGGGCAGCTTAATCATTCATCTGCAAACTCCAGTTGGGCTCAGGCAGATGGGAGATGGCCATTAGCAATCATACATTAAATATGTGTTGCATTAACCCACGCTGCTCCCCCAGCCACCGCTCTCGACCCGCTGACTGCAGATTTGTTAAGCTGATGGAGTAACGCGGAGCAGAGCCCCGGCCCCGCACGGCCGTAGGTTTTGCAGCCGTGAGGGTGGGACGGGCAGCCGGCCGCACGCCGGGATGCACCGATGGGAGCAGGACTGGGATGCTCCCTGCAATGCTCCAGCCAGATGAGAAGGCAAAAGATCACATAAAAATGTATTTCCCTTTCCCAAGATGAAAGCTAATGCAAATATCCTCTCTGGTAAAGGATGGAGCACAACGGCGGAATGGCAACATACCCAATTCATACCGATTTAGCCTCAAAATGAGACTGCTCGTGGCCCAGAGCACTCAGCCATGTGGGAAGGAGCCCAAAGGCTGCTGGGGGGGTCTCCCACACCAGGTGATTCCCCTCTTCCAAGGTGGCAAGGGATGCTTCAAAAAATGGGGGGTTCGGGGGTGCCCGCGGCAGGAGAGCTCGAGGGAGCCTGCAGAATGTTTCAGGAATGCCATTTGGAGGTCCAGACCAGGGCGAGCATCCTGCAGCCAAAGCTTCTGAACTCTCACCAGAAAATGAATCAAAAAATTAATAAGAATGATACAAAGCTTGTTAATGAAGGGAAAAAAAGGAGGGGAAAAAAAAAGCAGATTCAGATGCCTGCAGGAAAATTCCTTTCAAACGTGCAGATGCTCAGCGCTGAGGTTTTTCAGTGGCTGACAGGGCTGATAAGAAGAGGGAGGTGTGAATGAGAACAGCCCCGGCACAGACTTTGCTCTGCTGGCTACAGAATTCGTTGCTGTTCCTTTATTTCAATAATATCACCTTTTACAGGTAAAACTGCAGCAATAACCTCTACTCTTAAAGACACTAGGATTAATATTTATCATGAATAAAACATGGGAAGTTATAAATAATTCAGTTATGAGGATGTTAAGTAAAATATTACTCTTCAATGACCCTATAATGTGGCTTTGAAGCACGGTTTTATGTTAAATGCCTAGGAAACACTGTGACCCTTGCCAAGACCAGCTGGTTTGCAGAAGATGCATTAAAAATTCATGCGCCGAGCTACAAAATGCTATTTTTAACACAGGTTTACGAGTTTATTTACAGTTGCAGAGACAAAAGCTTTTGTGGGATCTCCTGTAAAACAGCCACAAAACTTGAACGCGAGCGATTACCTGGGATGCTGTTTTCAGTCTGGAAATAAATCACAGGGTGTAAGGAGGGGAGAGGGATAGGCGCAAAGAGCTTTACAGAGCATCGCTCCGAGAGGCTAAATCTCTGCTGACCCACGTGAGATTTGGATATACATCCCAACTGACTGCAACAAACTCAGAGGAGTGCTTGCTCCTATCTGCCACTCGTCTTTCAGCAGCGAACGCCAGGATCCCTGCTATCGGCCGGGCGCTGTTGTTTCAGCTGCCACGGAGGAGAGCTGCACACCAGTCCCGGTGGGGTTGGCCAGCAGCCAGGGAGCTGCATCTCATTTCTATGCTAATGGCCATAATAATTTTAAAAATAAATACATGCAATCACGATATTCCCCCGCGAGCTCCTAAGAGGGGAGGCACCCTCTAAGCCATCTGGCCGAGGTCTCTGTCATCCAGCAACGCAGCATCCACGTGCCAACGGTGGAACTGGTGCTGCCCCAGGCCCCTTTACTGTCACCAGATGGGGTGAGTGTCACCCTGTTCCCATTGAACTTCCCTCTGCCATCTCCACGGGTAGCATGGCACCATCCACCCACACAGTGCGCGTAGGGTAGTCCTCAAGCCATAAAATCAACCTAAATCACGCACACACTCATTGCTCCATGCTGATGCTCCAAGCCACGGTGTCTCAGTGCTTCTGCTGTCATCACACCCAGATTTTGGCCGTGGTACACTCAGACCAGCAACGGGCAGGGAAAGACAAAACAAAACGGGTTCACAGCAGATGAGGAATGGTCCTAGCAGCCCTCCCATGCTGCAGGCATGGGTGCACCTTCTCCCAAAGGCATTGGCCAAGGCCAGATTCAGGCTGAGTTGTCTACAGCCGGACTAACACATGAGACAGAGGAGTTACTCTTCATCTCTCCTTCCCCCACCTTCGATCACAGAGGACCTTAACTAGGATGATTATCTGAATCACAGGTGAGGCTCTTCCCTAAAGAGAACCTCGTGCTTAGGATCTCCCACCACCTAGCCCTCACCAGGATACAGTCCCCGAAGGCACGTCCTACGGACACAGCACGGGTGAGCAGCAGCTCTTATCCTCATCCATATTCACCGAGGATTCTGGCGAATGGATTTGCTGGGTCTCCCCTAATCGAAGTGCAAACACTCTCGCCATCCTATCATGCCCTGTGGAAAAGCCAACGGAATAAAAATGAAAATAGGTATCAAGTGAAATTTTCTTTAACTCCACGAAAAACTAAATTGAAACCATTAGTGGCCAATCCTTTTTTGCTCAGTACAGCATTAGTGCTAAGCTGGAGATTGACCTAGATTTGATCTAGAGAAAGAAAACATTAACTTGCTATGTCAAAGCAAATCCCAGGTCTCTTAGAATCATTAAAACGCAAACATTATTATCAATGGCAGGCACAACGCGAGGAAGAAGACTTCAAAGGTTCAGTGCGAAGCCTGGTGTTAGGAGAGCATTTGGATGATAGTCCACAAGCGAAGACCTTATCTCTGCCACCAACCTGTTAAATTCAGACCTCTTCCAATGCAGGCACATGGTTAAAATACCTCCAAGTTGAGACAGTGCAAGGAGCAACTGTTTAATGGGAACAGGCCTCCAGGACCTGGGCTCCCAGATGCCCCTGCCAAGGAGGGCAGGCTTCGTTAGCTCCATTACAATTGATGAAGGTGAAGTCTGGGAGGCAAATGGTCTGTCCAACGCCAGAGACCAAGCCATGGGCAGAGCTGACCCCTTCCAAGAGTGGCTCCGTCCTGATGCTGGCAAGAGCTCCTGATTTTCATACTGCATTTTCCAACTTACTAATAAATTTGAACTTCCCCTCGGGTCAGCAGAAGTCAGGGTTGTTTTTAAAACACAACCACCACCATGCAAATTAAACCCAGACCTAAACCACTCTCACATCAGGCTGACAGCTCCAGCAGAACCAGTCTTTGGTATCTGTGAGATTTACTAAGCACCCATCCACCTCGGCACCGCAACTCCTTCCCCAACGCTTTCCTTGCCCCAAAGCCAGCAAAGGGATGACATCTTCCATTCCCTCCTGACTTAGGAGACCTTCACCATTAAGTCAGCAACCTGCCGGGGAATATTTTCAAGGACATCGAGTGAAGGCTTAGCAGACACAGGTCTTGTAACTGCTCCCCTCTGTACTCTGGAAATGGAGGATTTCCCTGCAAGAAAGAGCCGGCGCAGAAGACGGGAGGCGTATGGACACCACAAACGCCGTCCTCTCCTCTCTTCCCCCACCTTTCCAACGGGGACGCTTTCCCAAGTCTTTAAGAAAGAGACATTGCATCTTCTCTCTTTCCTTTTTTTTTTTTAAGACGCATTTTTATCAAGATAAAAAAAAAGCCGACGTCACAACAGCCCGGTGGCTGCTCCAGCTGCAGAGCAGCCCCTGCGCCCGCGAGCCGGCCCGGCGTGTCTAATGACGCTATTGTGCCCGGCTGCTGCCGAGCCGCCGCGAGCCCCGTTTCCAGCGCAAGTGGCTTTGTGCATAGCGAAGCGTGAACGGCAGCGCCGCCCATTTATCTATTTAATTCTCCAGGAGTAGCTGGAGCGGGGGCCTTCACTCACATCTAAAGGGAAGAAAAATCGCCTTTCTCTCGGCTTTGGAAAAGGAGGGAAATATTAAAGACCAGCCGTGCCTCTCCCTGCACAGAGGAAAATCCCTCTGCCCCTGCCCACTAATCATAGGGGTGAAAATCCTAAATCTCTATTGTCCGTGCTGGGCCTCAGATCTCAAAAGGGAACGGGCTGCAAGACTCAGGAGGGTTTGAAGCCAGGAGGACATTTTTGAGGAACGTAGCTCTTCTAAGAGGAACCAAAATACACGGTGAGACGAGAGAGGGAGGAAGCCCCATCTCGCTCTGCGCCGCACAGGCGGAGAGTCAGCCCTGAATGTGCTTTATTTCCAAAATTTGCAAACAAATGCTTATTCCTCTTTCGCTTCGGCTGTCGTTTTCTCCCCCTGGAGCTGATGTGACTGCTCAGAGCAGGGATGGAGGATGCTCCAGGCTCCCCGTCCTCTCTGCATTTTGCATCCTCGTGTCTCCGTTATTCTCGCACAAAATCAAAGCTGAGTGAAGTAATTTAAACAAGGTTGAGAAGATACCCCATCAGATGGACTTCTCCGGTTGAGGAACAAAATCTCCACCTGGCCTGGTGTTTTCTCCCCCTGCCCTAAGCCCCCTGGGATGGGGATGAAAGGGAGACAAACGAGCTAATGCCTCGCAGCGGGACGCAGCAGCTGCCCACGGGAGGGAACATGCAACAGATATTTTACAAGAGAAGAGGGGAGAAAAAAAGAAATCTACCGCTTCATGACTCAAGTCCACCAAGAGGCAAATTGCTCCCTGATCTGGGACTGTGGCTTCTCAACACGTGAAATGACTGCGAGTCAAATCCAGCTCAGGTCACCTCCTCGCTGCAGTGCAACGAGCAGCACCGATGGACTCTACCACGCCGTGATTTACTGTTTGTTTTGGTGCTTTGAGAGTCAAATGGAAAAAAGCACCGAGCCCTACAGGGGCTGCTTCTGCGTAGGGATGACAAACACCCTGCAGGAGCCATGAACACATCTCCACGGCAGGCAGACCGGGGGTCGGAGGGAACGTGCTCAGAGGTCCCTGGTTGCTCTGCCCGCCCTGCATGAGCGAAGGACCAGGGCTGGGAGGAGGAGGACAAGTTGTCCCTGCAAAGGTCCCTGCAGGGACCTCATGGTGACACTCAGAAAACCTTCAAATGCGAGTGCTGCAGCTCCACTCTTCTTCATGAGGTTCCCTTGAATGTGTTCACCGTCACCAGCACACCCCAGCCTCTCCTGCATGATCACACACCTCCACACTGGCCTCCCAGTCCTAAGGAATGTTTAGTAGATTTATGGTATTGATTATAGCTCCCTTATTGGAAAAATAATGACACCACCATCAGTTGTTGATGCAGGGGTAGTCTCCCGTGAGTGGGAAAGATTTTTGGCTGTATAAATGCAGTCTCTGTGCCATGCACGGGAATAAACAGGGGCCATGCACCCCAAGGACTGTTTTAAACTGAAATATCTCACAATTTCTATAAAGCTCACAAAGTGTTACCCCTCTGGAGAGGCTGAGCCCACACTGTCCCAGTACAGCATGCCAGGGAGCACCCCCAACATCCGACACCCCGCCACCCTCGCTATCTTGACGTGGGAGGACAGAGAGTGCCAGGGGAACTGCCCATGCCAGAGCAAACCCTGAAAGCAGCCGGCCTTCGCCACGCTCAGCCTCGTGCAGCCGCACTGCCCAAACGCTGCCTGCTCAGACCCACCACCTCCCGCAACGCCGCGGCGGGCAGAACCCAGCCCAGCCTGCAGCCAAGGAGCAGCGAGTCCCAGCGCATCAGCACGAACGCCCTCTCCGCAGCCCAGCGAGCAGCCAGGGCTGTCCGAGCATCCTCAAACCTCTCCTACAAACGTGTCGGTCATTTTACAGAGACAGGCACAGGGGAGACCGAGTAACACCCACAGCCACAACCCAAATCCAGCACCATCCCTTGGGTACCAATGGCACGCTCTGCCCACGAGGCAACGCTGCTCCTTAGAAATCGCTTTGCAAGATGCATCTTGGCAATCCCATGGACCAAATTTCTCACGTCCCTCCATGGTCGGAGCACGCAGCAGCATCCCATCCTGTCACCTGCTACGGAGACAGCCCAAGGCGGTTATTTGTCTTCCAGCACCCTCTTGTTTTGCAGAGGAATCAACTAATAAACAGCCCCTTTAGCGCTCTCAAATTGGTTTCAGGGAGCGAGGAAGTTTCTGGCGAAGAGGGAGGCATCACGGAGAGAGACCTTTATCAGGGAGTGCTATTGCAGTAATTTTTCAAGACGAAATTGCTCTCTGGCTCATGACAGCGTTCAGTGTACCCTGAGGCGACCATTTGTGAAGCCAAACCTGTGGTCCTGCTGCCCTGCTTCTGGAGGGAAGGGGGAGTATTAAATGTCATAAACAACTCTTAATTTGCTTGGGCAGACTGCATATGGGGCTAGCGATTCTGCCGTGCAGGAGGAGGTTATCTGTCATCGTTACAACGCTCCGGCATCAAGGGCGATGCTGGCCGGGCAGCGCTGGCCGCCGTGACAGCTGCCCAGTGGTAGAAGTCACCGCAAGGGGCTCCTGCGTTTCTGCAGGTGGCTTCTTAAGAAACCCCGGCATCACACGAGGCTCCCCCACCCCAAAGCAGGGCTCCCTTCCAGCGCCGCAAGAAGATGCTCCCAACCTGTTGCATCCACAGCTCATCCTGCTTCAAGCAACGGCTTCTTCAGGCCCTCGCTGTCTCCCAGCTTTCCGCTGAGGCACACGCTTGCCCTCTGCAAAATACCTACGAATTATCCCACTCGAGTGCCCCTGCAGACCCCTGAAATAATGAGAAAATGAAGGGTAAGCTGTCCTGCAAGCCTCCGTGAGAGGCTGGCTCAGCGAGGGCGAAGCAAAGCACGCAGCACGCTGCCAGCAGGCAGGTCTCTCCTGCCAGATTCCCATCCGGAGCTCCTCGTGTTTCTCCTACTCCGACACACACAATCAAGACAAATTACATAGTTACCATTTTGATTTGCTGCACAACAGCAATGTTTTCCATCCCTCTCCCAAATATTGATGGAGATGGTACAAGAGGAAGCTCCCGCACAGCCGCTTTTGGCCTTGGACCACTTCGTTTGCAGCCAGCTGCTTCCGATCTCGAGCGCGGATGAGCAACCCTGCTTTCTATCAGCTCGGAGAGGCAACGAGCCACGCGAGGACACGGCGTTCTCTGCCCCGCCGCAGCCCTTGCAGCACCTCTAGGCAGAGGCATCCCCGCTCAGACCGGCCGGTCTGCGCAGCCAGCAGCCACCCCTGGGTTTTTGTGCTCGCCAACGAGCGCACGCTTCGTTTTGGCATCTCCGGAGGCGACGGTGGAATCCAGGCAGGTGAAGGAGAGGAAGCTTTTCATCCCCAGTGCCCACGGAAACGCCACCAGCCCCGCTTTCAGACAGGGAGCTGTCCTGATTTACAGGCTAATGAATTTTAAATGAGACGCATTTTTTAATTTTTTGTTGTCAGCCCCCATTTTTCTGCTAGCAATCATTCCAATAATAGCTTTAAATTTTCAGCATCTGTTTTTACCAGCTCTCTTGTAATTAGTTTACTAATGTATTTCACTGCGCCTTTGTTATTTTCAGAGAATTACTTCATTCCCAGCTATCAGAGATAGTGCACTTCAGTCTATAAGGAGTTTGGCCTTTGTTCCCTCGTGGTTATTCACATGGGGGAAGATGGCTCAGTGAATGACAAGCCTTTCTATCACCACACATTCTCCATTTAATGTCTTTATACTGGCTCATTAATTACCACAGAAAACTCCTTTCCGAATGGAACCTGTGATTTATAGAAGACTTGGGCAAAGTGCCATTTTTATCGGGCCGGCAGCGAACAGCACCAGTGCTGGGAATTCACTCTTCGTTTTCCCTTCTGCTGCAGCGGGGTCAGCCCCGGCACAGAGGGAGTTTTGCCCTGGCAAGGGAGCTCAGCAAGCGCTCGGTGCTGCCGAGCCGCGGCCGTCACGCTGCTTCAGCATGGCTGGGACGAATAAGTCTGTAGAAAATCAAGCTACAGCCCGTTCTGCCTGTGTACCCTGGTGCCCGCTGTACAGACCGAGATACCCCCTTGGGCAGCGGCTGGAGGAGTGCCTGGAGGAGGTGGGACTGCCTCCAAGATGATGCCCTGCATCCCTTCATCAAATCTGGTGGTCCAAGGTGTTGCAGTGCACGCAGTGAAGCATCTCTCAGCACCTGACAAGAAACCCAAGCACAGCCTGGAGAGAGACTTGGGCTTTCATTAAGGATCTCACAGGTACCACGGTGAAGTCCGTGGTACCTAGAGGCACCTCTGTGCCACGTCCCGCTCCAAAGCACCGGCTGGACGGCAGGTTTGAGTCCCAGCTGTATCCCTCAGGCCCCAAAACATTACGGACTTGCAGCACACGGGGTCTGTCCAAGGCACAGAGCTGTGCAAAGACCCAAGGTGAAGGCTCCCTGTAGACCCAAGGCAGCCAGAGTGCGGGAGAAAGGTGGCTGCCCTGCCTTCCAGAGGGAGGAATCCCAACAACGGTCCCTCTGTCCAACGGAAATTATCTTTAAATCCTTCAGAACAGTATGCCTTTCACCACGTCCATACCCTGTGTCGAGCACGATAAACCGCCCTCTTCTTTATTAAGCAATGAAACAGAGGTGGAAGCGGTGCACACGTTGGCTAAAGAAGTTATTAAAATAGAAAAACAATCCCAAGAAGCTGGATTTCCATCACTTGACGCAGAGGAGCCGACTCACACCGTTGCGAGGGAAGTACTCAGCATCCCCTGTGCACACGGGGAAGAGGGAGGAGAGGCCAAAGGACCCGAGTGCAGACACACAGCAAGAGGGGCACGGAGTCAGCATTAAAAAGGACTGCTCTAAAGCTCCTTTCCGTTTATTTTAACTCTACATTTCACTCAAATGCAGGTGATTTTCCAAAATGCCGAGTGCTCCTCTGCTCCCATCCCTTGGCGATGAGCACGGCCACTGTGCTATGACGTTACCTGATCCAGATTGAAGGTGATAACATCAAAGATGTAAAAAGGACTGAACTGCAGTGACACCGAGAAAATCCAGCTTCCTCCCAGGCCTGCTTTTCCTCCCAGCAGCAGCTAAGCCGTGAGCTGTCATCTCATCCCTGTGGCTGAGTTACATATATAAATTCCTGTCCGCTCCTTGGCAATAGCAACAGCTTCCTATTTTGCTGGCAGCGATCCAGGGGAAATTCAAGCTGAATTACAGCCATTCTTCAGAAAATAGGCCAAATCCACGAAAGCAGGACACATGACCGCAGACGCAGCGCTCGTCCTTTTTCTATTTATTTCGCGGCGAGAAGCCCCGTTGGCTGAAAATAGCTTATCTCTGGAAGGCCCCCTTTCCGCTGGCGGCCGCCGCTCCTGGCTGCCAGCCAAAGCATTACCACCTCAGAGAGAAAGTCCGTAGCTCCGGCGTCCCAGCCCCGCTGTACGGGACGTGCGGTTTGATGTTTTCACCGATTTCTCTCGGGGAGCTCGGAGGAGGTGGGGATTGTATTTCTGTGCCATGAGCTGGTGAGTGTTTACTCCGTTTCCGCCCCTCTGCTGGGATGGTTGTACTTGGGGTTGCACCCCAGCATCGTTTGTCAGCGTACACACACAGCAGCGTGCATGTACATGCACGTATGTGCATACATGTGCACATACGACACAGCGCAGGCGGTAACATGGGCTGGATCTGTGAGCCGGGGTCCCTCCAGACGCCCGTTCCCACGACAAGGTGCGAGCTTACATCTCACGACGGGTCCAAGCGAAGCAGCCACTCCATCGAAAGTGCCTCTGCACGCGCAGCGAGTCCTCTCTCCCCTCCGCCTACCCCACAGCACCCTAAATACGACGGGGTGACGCATCGCCACCCTGAAGCATGCAGACAGACAAACGCCAAATGAGGACACCAGAGAACGGTTAAAGACAAGAAGGACGTGGAGGATGGTCGCACAGTGGGAGTGATGACGGAGTTACAAACCACAAATCTCACCATCTTTATCTTCCTCGCTATCACCAGACCACCACCAAACCCGAGGAGCACGGATGCGTGCCAGAAAACACAGCTCTCCAGGGAGGACTGGCTTCTGGTTGATAAGAAGCGGGGAGGCTTATCTGCCAAACTCACGGCGACACCTCACCCCGGGCCCAGCTTATCAAATAAAACTCATTACCTTCGAGGACTCGCTGAAAAGAGGCAGCAAGAGAAGCGTGGTGGGTCAGGGAGGCAACGCTCCCACCACCCGGCTGCGCCGCTCCCGGCTCAGCGCATCCTCCCCGGCACGTGCTGAGGAGCGGCGGCCGGTGGGACAACACCGCCTGCGAAGTCACCACCAGTACCAAAACCACCCCAGAGCATCACACCAGGGAAGAACGCGGGCAGAAAGAGGAGATGCACTGATTTCCTGCGAGGCCATCACACAGCTCCACAGTTTATTGCAGGGACAGCCACGCCACGTAGGGCGGCTCTCAGTGGGTGTCTTTTCTGCATATAAGATGGCTTACGGCAGCAGATTTCCATATGGTAGAAAGATAACTTCACTGTGCCTACGGGAGAGCGACGCATCAGGGATCTGCCGCCATCCAACCTCCACACTGTCTCACAGCCAAATCCAGTATTTCGCATACACATCTATTATTGGCAAGGAGAAATAACCAAGTCCTTTCTACGGGGAATTTTTAAAACGAGCAGTCAAGCAAAACAAAATTTCAGCTTCGAACACTTTGCTAAGGCATGCAGATATATACCTCTGCTATTAATATTTTGGGGGATTTTTTTACTCATAGCTTAGACAAACACCGGTAACCTCAGGTGGTGTCTCTCCTCTCCTCTCCTCTCCTCTCCTCTCCTCTCCTCTCCTCTCGGTACCGCTCACGGGAACAGGATCCGACGAGCAGCCCTGGGGAATACGAGGCGGGGACGGTGCGGCTCGAGAATCCTTTGCAGCGCGCAGTTCCCGAGGGCTGCTCCCGGACGGGAGAACTCTCAGCTCGCAGGGCTACAGGGAGGGGCTCTATCGATTTGCTGGGAGGAGAAGAGAAGGGAAGAGCCTGTGTTATCTCCTACTGTGGAATTTGCAAATATTTTACTCAAATGAGTTCCAGGATGCACAACCACATGAAGAAGCAGAAACGCGGTGGATCGGGGTGGGCAGGCTGCCAGACTCCCCGAGCAGTGCTCCCCTGGCTGGGGGACAGGGATTCTCCTGCAGGCTTGTGGCAACTATCAGCTAAACCCTCTGCAGGCGTGTCAAGTCCCTTCCGCCCTCCATCGCTCTGCACCCATCCTTCAAACAACCCCTGGCAGCAAAATTCAGCGTCAGGGACAAAAGACCAGAGGAGATCTTGATAACAAACCCAGCGCCTGATGCCCAGCCTGGAGAAGGGCTCAGTGCCTGCAGCTCCTGTCAAAGGAAGCAGAGCTAGAAGAAAGGCTGGGCCCTCAAGCAGCCATGCAATCCAAATTTAAGTATCAATATTTGCCTTCAAAGGCTCTCAGTGATGGGAGAGCCGTGCAAACCTGCAAATGCCCAGCTATGACGCAGAGGAGGGATGTGGCCATGTCCCTTCTGTGAAGGCTCCCTGGCTTTGCCAGCTGGGTGCCCCCATGGGAGAGGGACATCTCACCTGCGACTCCTCCATCCCCATCCTGCTCAGGCACTTGCTGTCCCCCTTCGCTTCCCAGCCACACTCCCCGTCCAGATGCCACAGCTAACAACATTTAGCCACCAAAGCTCCCCTGTCACCACGAAATTTCATTTTCATTCAGGTTTGTTAAGGGTTTGGGATGCACACAAGTGCGGAAACCTGCCTGGGCTGGAGCGACGCTAAATGTCAAGGAAGGGCGGCATTGCAAAAGCGACGTGGGTTTCAGAGAGCAGGCAGAGGTCAAACGCTGCACCTCAATGGAGGGGTTGCAGAGGGGCATTTTTATGGACTTTGAGCTCTGAACTTGAGCTTTGTCCCGGTGTTTGCAGCACACTGGGGAAATCAGAGCCAAAGCCACGTAAGCCTGATCTTCCGGGGGCCTCCGCAGGGAGGTTCAGCCCCTCCTGTACGGAGCCTGGGGAATCGGTCGCCTCTCTCCTGAAATGTGCGTCTTCATCAGAAAAAAACCACTTGCACCCCCAACCAGGCACCTCTCTGGTCTTAACAAAAGAGATGAAACCTCAGTAACAAACGTGTAATTGTAGCACTGACTGTTAGAGACCTGGAAAACTGCTGGGACACCCAAAATATCCAGGACAGTGATTAAACCTATCTTAACAAAGCCTTGTGGCACATAATGGCTCCCCAGGAGACCCGCTACGGTACCCTAATAACTTGTTTATGCGACCAAATTGTCCAAGCAGAGATTTCACGTGGGTTTGCACACACACGGGTCCGGCAGGGAATAAAAGATGGGAAATAGTGAAGTCCCTAAGACACTCGCGTAGCACAAGGCAGGAGCATCCGCATGGAAAACACCACCAGCAACTTCACAGTCCTCCCCATCACCAAATGAAATAAATAAATAAAGAGAGCTGCAGGAATTAGCTGTGAAGGTGACAGAGCCGAAGGAAAACGAAAGCAGAAAAGGGGGGAAAGGAAAAAAAAAATCCATCCCAGCTCGCTTTTGTGTCCTCACACAATGGGGCACGTCAGCTCCGGAGCCTCCGCAAGCCATCACCTGCCATCTGGCACCGGGCTGGACCACTAACGGGAGGCCCCGGAGCCCCAGCTGACTCCCAAAGCCACGGGGGAAATCAAGCTGACGAGCTCCTCACATTAAGCCACCTAAATTAATGCAGATGCGTGGCCCTGCTTGCGAGAAATTTGGCCGGCGAGCGGTGGCTGAGAGAGCGGCGTGAGCCGGCTGCAGCGTGCCACGAACCCACGCCGGCCCGGAGTCACAGCCCAGCCATCGCACCAGGCAGGGCTGAGCCGCCCTCGCTCATTCACAGAATCACAGCATGGTCAGGGTTGGGAGGGACCTCTGTGGGTCACCCAGCCCAACCCCCTGCCCAAGCAGGGTCACCCAGAGCAGGCTGCACAGCACCGCGTCCAGGCGGGGCTTGAATATCTCCAGAGAAGGAGACTCC
>Ga0065711_1040073_pt1 | contig 17267 bp, 10 predicted proteins | sample Hoacrofraction12_FD_59098 | JGI IMG/M metagenome (GOLD analysis project Ga0065711, IMG submission 59098) | Hoatzin crop microbial communities from Cojedes, Venezuela - Epithelial fraction 12 v2 (version 2) | ecosystem: Host-associated > Birds > Digestive system > Esophagus > Crop | place... | reverse complement strand
TTTTTTTTTTTTTTTTTTTTTTTTCCCATGCCTCCTCTGTCTTTGAGGCATTTTCACAAAAGCACCACCAATTTGGCTACTGGGCTCAGCTGTGCCCTACGATGGGTCCATTGCAGCCAGCTGCCCCTGACAGTGGGCAACCCCAGCCTCTCCTCACACAGGTCACCTCTGCAACCTCCCCACTGCCAAGACCTTGACTCCTACACTCTACACAAAGAGATGCAGATTTTTACCAGAAGAAAGAGGCTGTTTTGGTTAAATGCACAGATATGATTTAATGATGCACTAAGATATGATTCTGTTTCTGTAGAGATTATTTCCTTAATTTAAGAACATTTTGAAGGGATTACACTGTTTTGAACTTGCATGCAATCTGTTTTTACAAATTTGCAACTTCAAATCCAGATGATCGTTTCTCTTTGAACACGTTGGCAAGGCTACAAGACCACTTTTTGTCTTTCAGCTGTGAGGGCACTTATTTTCCCATAGCTGTGAGGCTGACCTGCTGTTAAGATCTTCAGTTTGTGGTTCATGCTGCCACTTAATTAGTCCACAGCTCCTGCATATTTAACAGGATTCTGGCAACAACTACAGCCCATTTTTGTTAGCAAGACATGTCCTTGACACCTTATCTTGATGTGTGGGCTGATGTGGGAATTGTCCTGCGAGAAAATTTTCAATGTCTGTGTGATGTTTTCCTTCTTTAACAACCCTGCTTCTCTTAGTAACGTTAACCATCTTCTTCCTGCTCAGTGTGCAAAATTTGGGGAAGTTACAGACATTTGAGATGACTTATCTTCTGCTGAGCATACCTAGCCCTTTTTATCCAGTAGCTTTCCATGTTCCCAAATTGTCTGACTTCGACATTACACTGCTGCGAATCAGTCATCAGGTGGTGAGAAAATTATATTGTATATGCAGTTTGTTTTGCGTATTCATTATTATCATTAGTAGTAGTATTAGTATTTCCTTTGTTGTCTTATTAAAGTATCTTTATCTCAACCCCCGAGTTTCACCTGTTGTCCATTTCTCCTCCCCATCCTGCTGGGGGGGAAGGGAATCGGTGAGCAAGTGGCTGTCTGGTGATTAGCTGTCAGCTGCAGCGTTAAACTATGACAGCCTGGAAATGTGGCAGTGTGTAGGTGCATGGCACATTCTCAGGTACCTTGTCAGGTACTTCACTTTTGTTTGTCTATAGTTCATCAACCAGTTTGTAAGCTGCTTTTTAAAGAGTGATTGTTATCTTGAAAGTGGCAGCACACATCATTATGGGATGGAGAGCACGTTCAAGCAGTCTGCTGCACAGGATCTGTAGTGTTCAATAGAGCTATGCCTTCCGACTGACATCTTGGAACTGGATGCAATTCATAATGTATATACCTTTGAGAATTGCAGGTATAGGTTTGCCACCACATGTTATACAAACAACAAAAAGAAGTAATTTCCTTTATCTGGAAGCAATGGAGCTCAACAGACAGCATCATCTGTGAAGATGACATTTCAGTAATTCCTCTTTGTGACTCTTTAAGATCCCTTTTGGAAAATTTCAGCAGGTCTGGTTGATGATAAGTGAGAAGTAAGGCTTGAGCAGTTAGCAGATAACTTTGATGAGCACTTAGAGAATCTGTTTGGTATCAGTCCCTTGCAGCAAAGCTTAAAGTTTGAAGAAACGACAGTGAAGTGACTTAATGCAGCAGTGCTCTTCAGTGCTTGCGTCCCAGACATCTGTCGTCTAATCACTTGGAGTTCTTTCCAGACACCAACTGAAAATTATACTGTTTCCAAACAGCCTCCCAAAGCTTGGGAGGATAGGCCATAATCATTCATTGTGTAAGTGCACTCTGGGATATTCTGTAAGAAGCTTGATGGCAGACTATCTGCTTGGACTGAAAATGTATACAGGCACACTTCTCTGAAGAAAAAATAAGTTTCACACAGAAAATTCACATGCTGTCCACAACTGCATTTGTATGGCTCCTCACTCTGGCTTACACCTCCTTTTCAGTCTCTTTTTCAAGGCAGAACTATATAAAAGAGACTTGAAAGGTGGTCACTACACACTCCTTATAAACAGTGAAGAAGAACAGAGAAGAGCTACTGTTTACCCCTCAGAAAAGGGGATCTGTTGACCATACATACCAGCAGATACCAATTAGTGGCCTGTAATCTTGCTTTGTAGTTCCTGTGGTGGTAGAGCCTGATGGTGTAAACCTGAAAGAGAACTTTGTGACAATTACTTCCATGTAGTTTAGGTAGGACCCTGTCAGATTCAGGAGAAACCGGACTACAGCCCATTTGACAAGGTGGAAATATATTTAACAGGATGTACGTACCAGTCAAGTAACTAATGCAATAAATACCCAAATTACACTATCCATCAGCAATTCCGTAGATTAGTTGCCCACTCTTTCTTTCTTTGTTCAGGAACTGTAGGTTCATCTCTTGCAGACTGTTTCTTTCTGCAGTTGATAAGAATGCATAAATCTTACCTTGTTTCTTTATACATTCACTGTAGTACACAACTAAAATCAAGAGTTGATCTCCTTTAGCTATCATGTCACTCATCTGTTGTTTTTGATAACAGTGAATGTCTAGGCCTAAGTTGTAACTATCTAACCACAAAACTCAAGCTACATGAGAAAATGCATCTTATGCAAACTTCTAAGCACTTTTTAATAGACAAAACCAATATTCAACTGTTTTTGTTTTATGTATGTGTGATTCTTCTCTATATTTTTTCAAAAGCAGAGAGGTTTATGCCATGAACATGAAGCTTTGGGCGTATGCCTCCATCCTATTAAAATGCAAATCCATGAGTTTCTCTTCAGGAAGAAAGAAGACAATTTTCTGCTAAATACCACAAAATCTCACTGAGAATTACATTTACTGATTAAACTTATGTGCTTTAGGTGGCAAATAGAGCAAATTCTTGCCATTTCTGATAAATAGAAACTTAGTAACCAAAATCATGCATGTGACATGAAAGTATATTAAGGTAATTTATTATTCTATAACCATATCATGCCACCTGAATTGATAATAATAAAGAAATCTTTGCTCTCACAGCTGTGTTTTTACAGTGTTCTGGGGCAGAAATTTTGAGGGTTAATTTCTTACCTCTATCAACATTACTATTAAAGAAGTGTTGGTATCATGTTGCATTTCTCTAACATCTTTAGTGGCAATTGTTTTTGTTTCCATGCAGTGGTTTACAGTAAGCATTACATCAACTACTCTTGTCATGCGTCTGAGAAATCTTGGATTCTTGTTGATTACCTGTACTGGGTCTAGCTGGCATGAAGCTAAATTTCTTCATAGCAGCCCATATGGTGCTGTGTTTCAGACTGGTGACCAAAGCAATGTTGCTAGCACAAGTATGTTTTGGCTGTTGCTGAACAGTGCTTACACAGTATTAGGGCCTTCTGTTTCTTGCTTTTGCCCCTGTGAGTTGACTATGGGTGGGCAAGAGGCTGAGCAGGGGCACAGCAGGGACAGCTGATCCCGACTGACCAAAAGGATATCCCATACTGTGTAACATTACGCTCATCAACAAAACTAGGGGGAAGGTTTTCCAAAGTAACTATTGCTCAGGGACTGCCTGGGCACTGGTCTGCGGGTGGTGAGTGATTTTTTGCATCACTTCATTATTTTCCTCTTTTTTTTCTAAACTGTCTTTATGTCAACCCATGAGTTTACTTTCTTTTGCCCTTCTTCTCTCCACCGTTCTGCTGGAGGGGGAGAGCAAGCGACTGGAGGGGTCTTACTTGACAGCTAGGGTCAGCCTGTGTCTGGTAAGAATTATTTTTTTAACAAGAAACTAACAATGTCTTTATAAAAAAAATTCTAGGACAGCCACTAAGAAGGTCTCTTTACTATCTAGATATGATATACTTCGGCCTGGCAATACTCAGTAAATATCAGCATTTCTGAAATTAAAGGAACATTAATAATTCTTTTGGAGAAGTGTAATATCTCATCTTGAAGTATCTGTTAATAGAAATACCTGGTTTATAAACTGTAGAAAACTATAGTGAAAGGCACTCCAGCAAGCAAATAGTCATTTAAGGTTATATACTTTCCCTAATCTTTCAGTGAAGGGAATGTTGAAATATGGGATTTCCTCCTGGAATCCTAACACAGGGCTGCATAAATACTCTCACAGTTAATAGCCGCCTGATCTGACACAGATTACAGGAAGTTACCTGGGCATGACATTCTGCATGGTTTTCCTTAATCAAAGAAGACCAAAAGTCTTCAAAATAAAAAGCATCCCAGGTTTTAGCAGAATAAAAACTAGAACATTTAACCTCTTTGTAATAAAAGCTTGGTATGATGTCAGATAAAAAAGAACAATGGCTAGATGCAGACCTTTACGACCCTCCAGGATCTTGCAGGTGGGTCTTTAGTCTCTCATTGCCTTTCTGAAGTTTAGTGAGTTTGCATCTTCTTTGATCCTGTTTTCCTCCTCATTATCTCTGAGCTCAGGTTCTCTCCTTTGTTCTCCTAACAGTAGTTCTAGTTTCTCTGCTTAAGCTGCAGTCTGCTACTTCCCTGCTACGCCTATTGCCTGCCGTCTGGGCATCTAGAACATTCTTCATAACCAGACCCTAATCTTTGGCTACTTATGGAAATAAATCATATTTGCCCTTTCTACAGAGGTAAATGTTATTCTTAAGGGAACCTAATACCAACTTAAAATAGAAACAAATATAATGTGCAGCCTATTACAACAGCACACTGATACAAGACAGTCTAGGAGAACCCTAGAAGTGCTTCTCCAGTGTTAGTAAGACAAAGATTTTTTGATGACAGCTACAGTATTTGCAACTTGGTCCCTCTCCTCACTTGTAGTCAGTCTCTTTTCTTTCCTCAGTGTGTTTAAATTTTGTGTAGGATCCAACTCAGTCTGAGTTTTGGCAAGCTTCATTTAACCTTTATGCTTTCTATTTCCAACACATGTATTATTCTTTGCTGTTTCTTTGTGTGTACGTTCGTGTGTGTTCTTCATTATTCCCAGTACCCTCTTCCATCTTATCATTCAAACTTTAATTAAGGAAATTTCACACCTCCTTTCTCTGATGTTTTCAGTTGTTTAAATAATTCCTTTAATTTTTTGGCTTTTCCTTCCAAAGGGAAAATCTTCCTTGAAGACTAGTTTTGTTTCTCTAGACTCTGTTTAAATTATGGTGATTCCTGTTTGCTCCTTCCAGCATTAATCTGGGTGACTAGTGTTTCTTTAGTGTCCTTGACTTTTATCAAACTAAAATATCAGGTATCATTGTCTTTCTTATGCTGAGTGTGTATTTGATGAATAAAATAAAATTCAAGAGTCTTTCTGAGGATTAGAGACTCTATCAAAATCAAAATCATTTGGTCTCCTGTTATGCATGCTAAGTTAGGCTCCTAGTTGTGTGATTTCCCCTACAACTTACTTCTCTAATAATGTTAGCAGTCTCTCTCTCCACATTCATTCTCCATACTGGGATCTTCCATTCTCAATGATCTTCTACGTACAAGTTTCCATTACTTCAGTAACAATAGATTGTGTATCTTGGCAGCTCTCACATTTCACTGTGTTGTTTCATTTCTTTTCCCAACTGCAAGCAATGTAGTAGAGGCAGTTTTTATCGAAAACTATAGTAAATGGAGGCCATTCCTGATCCCTGGAAAATAAGCCCTTCAGTGCTGTTTGCTTAGTGGCTTCATCCTAAACTAAGTATCCGAATGTACCTATTGGGCATGCAGCAAATAGCTGAGCCTGAAAAATAGTCAAATAACACATTTGCCAATCCGGCAGGAAGTGTGCTCTGCTTTAAAGGTAGAAGCCAACTAAGCTGTTGCAATATAAAGAAAAAGTCAGTACAAAGAGAGGAACATGGCGATCACATTTTTTGTAAATTTCTGATTTTTGGTGTGCATCATAAAAACAGGAAAGTAATGAAGGAACTGGCAGGTGTTATGCACGAAACCATTGGAAATGCAACTCTTATTTTGTGCTCTTTCATCAAAATGAAATGAGATTTGAAATGAAGTAATAGAGAAGGAGGAAATATTTAATAAAATGGAACTTAAGGGAACATTAGCATAAAATCATTAATTTCCTATTTTATAGTATCAATGCTATGCTATCTTAAGGCAAAAAGGAGTAAAGAGAAGTAACTGTGTCAGTGCCTGTCACTGTCTTCTGTGGTTTAAACCTCCTTCTTCCTGACTTACCTAGCTTCTACCTACTTTACTGTGCTAGTGTTTACTAAATTCTGAGAATTATATATGCAACTACTGAAAGCTGCTTTGTCTGTGTATAATAGCAAACAGAAAAAACATTCTTTCATTGTGTCACTATCTCATTATACAGATTCTTGTTCCAGGTTACAGAATACTGTTTTACAGACTATTGTTCACAGCACAAGCATAATAGTATGGAAAAAGAGGGAAAAATTAAAACCAAATACATTTACAGAATGTATTTCAAAATTAACACAAGTTAATTACAAGACAAAAAGTTAATATAAACTTGAAATGGTAGGAATATCCTGGCTTTTCATATGAGCCTATTATCATTTGCCATTGTGAGCTCATGGGTACTCAATACCTGAAAAACAAGGCTATTGATCGTGCCTTGTAGTCATTTTGTGAAAATCATAGTTTCAGCTGGAAGGGACCTTTAAAGGTCATCTAGTCCAACCTCGTTGCCATGAGCAGGGACATCTTCAACTAGATCAGGTTGCTCAGAGCCCCGTCCCACCTGACCTTGAATGTTTCTAAGCATGAGGCATCTACCACCTCTCTGGGCAACCTGTTCCAATGCTTCACCACCCTCACTGTAAAAAAATCTATGCCTTATACCTAGTCTAAATCTACCCTCTTCCAGTTTAAAACCATTACCGCTTGTCCTGTTCCAGCAGGCCCTGATAAAATGTCTGTCCCCATCTTTCTTATAAGGCCCCCTGAAGTACAGAAATACCACAATAAGGTCTCCCTGCAGCCTTCTCTTCTCCAGACTGAACTACACCAGTGGTGAAAAAAATGAATCATCTCATGATGAAAATGAACTCTCATCTAATGAATCAAAAATGGTGAAAACCCTTTGTCCATGCTGCAAACCTGTTGTCTGTCTTCTGGTAGCTTTCTTCCATACAGCAGAGTACTTTTGAAACCTTTAATGGGGTTAGAGGAGAGGGATTTGAGCGAACCAGATGTATTTAGTTTAAAGGGATTCCTGGTTAACAGAGTAAAGGAGTGCATGAATGTAAAACTCTGTGTGTGTGTGTGTGTGTGTGTGTGTGTCTGTGCGCGCTCACCTGCGCAGGTGCATAGAAGTAGGTTTTGTATATGAAAGTTCATTCCTTATGGGTTCTGAAATTCTTATAGATGATTTTTTGTGTGAAAAGTCTTCCACTAACATGGCAAAAATTCCCTGTTGAAGAAATGCCTGAGATCAGCAGGCATCCTGTGATTTGTAGAGTTTTACAGGAAAGAGTTAGTAGAGTTCTTACAGAGAAGGACCTGGGGGTCATGGTGGACACAAATATGGAAGTGAGCCAGCAATGTGCCCTTGCAGCAAAGGAGTCTAGTGGTATCCTGGGCTGCATTAGGAGGAGTGCTGCCAGCATGTCAAGGGAGGTGATCTTTACCCTGTGCTCAGCCCTGGTGAGGCCACACCTGGAGTAATGTGTCCAGTTCTGGACTACCTAGCATAAGAGTCATGACCATACTGGAGAGTCCAGCAAAAGGCTACAAAGTTGTTTGAGGAACTGGAGCATCTCTCCTGTGACGAAAGACTGAGAGACCTGGGACTGTTCAGCCTGGAGAAAAGAAGGGTCAGGGGGGGATCTCATCAATGTGCACAAATATCTGCAGGGAGGGTGTAAAGAGGACAGACCCAGGCACTTTTCAGTGGTGCCCAGTGACAGGAACAGAGGCAATGGACACAAGCTGAAACACAGGAAGTGCCATCTGAATATCAGGAAAATCTTCTTTACCCTCATAGGGTGACTGATCATTGGCACAGCTTGCACAGATTGATTGTAGAGTCTGGATCCATACAGATATTTGAAAGCCATCTGGACATAGCCCTGAGCAACTGGCTCTAGGTGATGCTGCTTCAGCAGGGCAGTTGGACAAGATGACCTCCAGAGGTCCTTTCCAATCTCAAACATGCTGTGATTCTTTGAAATACCACAGCATACATGACCTGTTACTGTTCTCTTTCCCATCATCCTGTATTGGTTGCTACTGGAGATAGAGGATACAGGTTCAGTGCCTGGTGAAGATAGTTCTTTACTCTCATCTAATATTTCTGTTTCTAGGAGAAATTTGGGGAAAAAAACCTAAATTATTTTTCATGGTCAGGTGCATTTCGTTGTGGCAGTAGAGGCCTCAATGGCTGCAGAATAGTGGAAGGGAGGGTTCAGAGCCCTCTGATTAGTGGATCTCTATACTGTTATTGATGACACTTGTAATCTCTGTGAAGACTGAAGAGAAAACTAAATGCTGTTAGCTTGGCAAGATGTATATTGCATGAACAAAATATCGTTCTAAATCCTTTTAGTAACCTTGAATATTTTGTGATGGTTGGAAAGTGTTTTTCAGCCATAAGGAACGTGCTAGAGAAATAATGCAAACATGTTACAATCTCGAGCAGGTGAAAGCAGCTGACCCTGTGGTGTTTGCCCTGAATAACAGGCTGAGGGGTATTACAAGTGACATAAAAGAGGTAAGATTTCATCTTGAGAAGAATACAGCAGGTCAGCATTGAGGCTTAAAGCAATGCTAGGGAGGGAAAGGAAGGAACTCAGTTCCAAGGTCTGAGTGATGGAAGCAAGTAAAGGAGCAGTTTACAATCTGTCATGAATGTTTAATTTTTTTAATACTTGTTTTCAATTCTTTGAAGCCAAGAGCTTGGTTCATACTTCCAGTTTTTAGAACATTGTTTGATTTCTCCTCTAGATCGTCTGGTGCATAATGTGGGCTCATGTGAATCTGACTTTTTTGTCTAGTCTGGCTTTCCTAGGGACTATCAAATCCAGATAAAATTTGAAGTGCTGTAGACAAGGACTCGAAGAGCATGAAACGCAGGTGAAGTATGAGAATCTCAGACAACGTGTGGCTTTTGACAAGTGTATGAATAGTATACCAGTCAAGGTGGGGGGAGATAGAATTGAGAGCTGTAACAAAAGAAAGTGTTCCACATAAACCAACATCTGCCTCTGGCAATCAGCAGGCAGTACAGACATAGTTTACACGTCGGGGGAAAAAACATATCGTCATAAGTCTCTCAGGACTGTGACTCTCAAACTGGAAAATCAAGCTAAAATAAGTAATTAGGTACCTAAATCCAACCTCTTATCTCACTCCATTACTAAAGGATTGTGTTTCCTCAGGAGAGATGACAAAACAGGTCATAGGTCCACTTCTCAATTGTGCCGGGTTAAACTGCCGTTAATCTCAATCTATACTAATATGATGAATTGTAGATATGTTTTCTTATTCTGTTACATTTGTCACAGGTAGAATAACAACAAGCTGAAAGACAGTGCAAAAAATAGTGGGTAGTAGTCTGTCAGTTGTCTGACTAAATATTGATAAAGGTTTTAAATTTTTACTCGCTGGTAAAGTTTATTGGTTTGGGAACACAAAAATTTGTCTTGTCTTACTATAGTAAGAGAATTGAATGCATTTTGGAAGTGCATGCATTCATTATCTTCTTCGCACATCATGGTTAACATTTTTGTGTGTGTGTACTGTAGATACACCTCTGAACACATAAATACATGTGACTAACATTTGGTCACTGTGGAATGTACATGTGCTCCCAAACACCTTGTCAAGTGTCAGGTGGCTCTCTGTATTACCATGTTCCTAACACTGCAAACCACTGTAATAGTAGTTCTCACCTGGTCCTAATAGCTTATATATGTCACATTGTTAGACTTAGGATTCTCAGAAGTGTTTTTGGGAAGTGAAAGCATTTGCTGAAAAGCATAGTGTGCAGCTGATATATTCCTTACAACTTCTGTGAGGAATATTGTGTTACCTTGAAACTCCTCTTGTCTTAAAAGAGGCTGAACTAGAGAAAAAAAAAAAAGTATTTACAATATACAAAACCAGGCAATCCAGCTGCAGATTTTTATAAAATATCTACAGGCATGACAGAAGAAAGCACATAATCATAAAATTTGAAGAAGAAATCTTCTTCTTGTCTCTCCCTTCTTTAGCTGAGAATCTTCAACTTTCTTAGAACTCTGACAGTATGAACCCCTTCTGAATGCCATATACTTCGGGTTACATTCACTAAAGAAAAGCCTATTTTATTGGAACATTTTAGCTTTTATAGCCATTTCATCCTTCTGAAGACCTGCAGATATTCCAGATAAATACAGTCATTCTCCTGGAACATATACATTTCCTCCTTATGCTGAAGATAGCCTGACCACCATACAAATATCAATTGTTTTGATATGCAGATGTCTTTGTTTTAGATAAAGTGTTATCTCTTCTAGTTCAGACAGATGTACAACTATTTGCTTCAACCATTCCCTTTTTTGTAACTCAACATTTATGATTCAGTAGGAAGTGTTTCACACTGAATCTTATTTCAGATATCATAGAATATCTTGAGTTGAAACTGACCCCTGAGGATCATCAAACCCATCAGTACATAAACAGATACACCTGATGCAAACCTCTCTTGGGTGAAGTGTTTGTATATCTGAGCTATTGGCTGTTGATTGGACAAGAACCAGAACTACAAAAGTTGACTGGCTTGGAGTGAAAAGCAGTTCATGGTGATGGACTCCAAACATCTTTCCTCTAATGTGCTGTAACACTGTATTATATTAACATAGCACAGTGTTCAATTTGTTTAACTTCAGTATCACTCTGAAAAGGTGAAGTGCAGGGAGATGAGCTGATTTCCACAGTTAGTTGACGGAGTCTGTACTAGATAAGAAACATTAGTCTGTTTTCCAAATTTCATTCTACATGTTCTAGTCATCTCAGGCCAATATATTTTCCAGCTTGCTCATGGGCAAGGCATTGTAACACATTAACAAGAGAGAATTAAAGAAGATAAATTACAGTAGTTGAACTTACTATGAATTGCAATAGCAATCACAGTAAGTAAATCATGTATTATGCTTATGAATGTAAACACTGAAATTATTTACAAAAAGGCCAGACATTGCTAGCCATACAAATCAGCGATGTCCTTCCTTACTTCAAAGTCTTAATCTCACTTCTGAAATGCAACATTGTACTTGCTTAGCTGCAAGGTAAGAGCAAGTTTGCAATGTAAGGATCTTGGCAAGGGAAGAACTTACATAAAAACGGTAAGGGAATTTCCCAGTGCCTTTGAATCTTTCAGATTGACTGATTTTAATTAATCCTATGTGGCTTAATGAACCATTCTCAGCCAGGAAAATGTGGCAGAATCATGGGAAATTAACAGTGAAACATGCTCAAGTTTTACACTATCAGTCAATTTACATGAAGAAAAGATGCAAGAGGAATGTAGAAGTCTGGTATATGGTGAGCTGGCTCCATCAAAGTCTGGGATCAGGCAAATGACCAATCTCGTTCTCGCTGTAAAGCACAGTTATCCAGGAGGTGTTCTGCCAGTATTGGTCTGCTCACATATCCAGTGTGAGAGGATAGTCCCAGTTCCTTGCTCTACAGTACGGGAAACTGGAAGAACTCCTGACTTGTTGATTTCCCATAGCAGGAGAACTACCAGGGTAGCAAGTATGGCATCCCCTGATTTGAGTTGCTAGAACAAAGAAGAAATGAGGAGCAGAAATGTAAACTTGTACCATCCTAGGCAGTTTGGGGACTTTTTTCCCCCTCTCTTGTCTATTTTATTATGCTTTACCGTTCTTGTTTCATTAAAGTCTTGTGATAGGGTTCAATATCCATATCAGATATGATAAATACAGATTCAGGATAATAGAAATAAATTATTTTAAAAATTCAGTAAAAGCAGATACATGAAAAAAATAATCTTGATTTAACTTACTCTTTAGCCCATTTTTAACTGTGTTAGTATAAATGAATTTAAAAAATTTTTTGGGTGTTTGGCTCAGGATCACAATTTCAGTGTAAGATTATCTATTATATGAACATATCAATTAAATGAAGCTTTTATATTAGGCATAGGTTTATATAGTGTTTCATTTCATAACCAGTACTGTTCCTTTGCGTTTCATCCACTTTATTTTATGTATGGTGACATGTAGACAATTTTACCACTATACCTTCCAATTTTTCCTTCCCACTTCTGTACTAGGATTAGTACAGAAACTGAAACCATATTCCTTCTCCCATACTTTAAGTGCTTTCTTTTATTACTTTTGTTTTCATAGTCAATACCACTTTGCATTTTCCTAAATATTGTGAAATGTCATTAAATTCTAATAAAAATTGATTTACACTACATTACGTAACAATAAAAATGCATGTGGCTTAAAATTGGAACAAAGTAGGAAAAGTACAAAAAAAGGTAAATATTAGAAAGTGCAGTAACAAACAGTATAGATAAATCGAACACCACCACCACCACTGTCTACTTGAGCAACACTTCTCAAAGGAAGGTGCATTTCTCTTTAGTTAGTGGATACACAAACTAACCGGAGTAACATTGTCCATTTTGCTTGGACTACTGGAGTTAAAATGCGCAAGGTCTAATTTTTATTAATTGGCATTTAAAATCAACAAGAACAAAAGTGTTAACATTTTTTTGATCAAGGTGATGTCTGAGTGACTAATGTTTTTTAACTAACCCTGGAAAATTTGGTGGCTTGAAGAGACTGGAAAAAATATTTATCTGACCTACATGTTGCCTTGAATGCAGGTAATCTTCAGTGATCACTAAATACAAAGGCAGAATAAGGTCCTGTTGGATTAAGCGTTTTCTGTTTGCCTTGTTGCTAATTTGGTAGTCAGTATAGTTTGATTTTGTACTGTACTTAAATCAGTATCTAACCCAGGAACATGGCTGGTAAAATTGCTTTCCTGAAAGAACAAATTCTTGTTTGGGGGGAAGGATCACCACCACCACCACCAGACCCCCAACCAATTTAGGCTTTTTTGAAAAAGTGATTATTTTTGGTTTTCTGATGTTGTCTGATATTGAAGTTCACTTGCAGTAGGTTTTGAGCAGGGTAAAACCGAGATGGTTAGTGAAATTTGTTGCTGTTTGGCTAATCTGAAGACAATACAGAGTTGAGAGTAGAACTTGCTTAATTTCAGAATTCACTATGACCATTTCGTATGATTTTAATCACTAGCAAGAACCAGAACTGGAGTAGAGAAACTGTTAGCTCAAGGTTGATTTTTATCTTGGAGTCAGGCATTAATTTCCAAACTGTTCATCGTGTTGTTAGTAAGCATAAATAAAAATGTTATTAGAGTACTCAAAAATGTGTACCTGGGTCATTTTTTTAATGTTTAAAATATGGCTATTTAAAAAGTGTCAGAGTCTTTTGCAAACAGTTCTACAAATTGACTCCAAAATCAGGCATGTTTCACAGAAATCATGAAGATATGAAAAATTACTGAACAGTGTATCCTGGTACACGGCAATATCTATAGTGAGAATTTTTAAGATATATAAAATTTGTCTTAAGAGGAGACAAATGAAGAAAGATTGTGTTATGCTTTGGGTTTTTTTTTGAGTTAGTTACAATTTTTTTATAAATGCTCTGATCATAAACCAATTATTATAGTATTTATGAATCTTTAGTGAAATGACATCATGCAAGCTCATTTCACTAGGAACTCAATTCTAGGTTAATTCTACCTAGCTTTTTTTTTGGGCTAGTCAGTAAGGGATGTTAATAAATGGTTTGGCATGTATGTGTGAACTTTTCCTACCAGGTAAGTATCTGTACTCATTTTTGTCAGGTATAAAGAGCATTTAAATAGCATGGTTACTATATGTCAAAAGTATCTGCATAGTTTCTGAATACTGATTTGTATTAAATTAAATTTCTGGTGTTGCTATGACCCTGACATTTTCAGGCAATTTAAGTATTACAGTTTGTCAGCATATTAATGTACTTTTGTAAATGAAAGAAAACCCAACTACATGTGAAGTCTACATTTTAACACTCTGCTAATAGTCAATGAATATCTGTTCTTAAAAACAGCAGAATAAAAGCTTCTTACTTTTGATTATTTCTATCAATATCCCTTATTACTAAATATGTCTAAGAAGATATTTGGGGTTTTTATAGATATCATAGCACTTCAAGGGCAAGTAATTGTTTGACAGAAGTGTTTATGATATAGTTATGATTACAAAACAAAAAAATAAGTGTTTTAATATTACTTTAGATGAGTGCATTACATTCAAAATATACACATACCAATGAGGAGAAATTATTAGGAGCCCAATTAATATGTTTGTTTGGGGGAGAAGAAAACCATACTGTTAAAATATTCAATGAGAATAGTGCTTAGGGGAACACTCAAATAAATATCTATTCCCAAACCAAGCGATTAATTTGCTGTTCAGCGTGCAAAATGGATTACAGGCTGCCATAGTGAATTTTCCCTATACCAACCTGACATTCAGAGGCTTGAATGAACTTAAGTGGCACAGTAGCTGTAGTAAATATTAAAACAGTGTTGTACCTGTCCTTTACATTTTTTGGTTCATTTTGTTTTCTATTTGTTTGTTTGTTGTCGCAATCCCAAGAATAAGGGTTTTTCTTGAAAAATATACATGGTGTGGCGGGAACAATGATAACTAAGCTTTAGTGAAACTTCAGAAGGTGGTAAGGGAGACAAGAAGAAGCAGAGCTCTAACAAGTTGATTTATGCAGTCAATATTAAAATACTGTTCAATTTTTCATTTTTTTATGTGATATTATGCATTGCATGTCATTTCCAACTCAGAATTTTTTAACTTTTTCTGTTCGTGTTCATATTCGATTTACAACAGATACTGCATCCAGTTAATTTGGAAACTGTTTTATTTACTATTTATAAAAGGCAGGAAAAAAAGAGTAACAAGCATCTCTTATAAAAAGGAAATTGTGAAACTTAGTAGCACGATACCTTTTCAAAGATTACCTAGTGTAATTGTTCATAACAGCAGCAAAAACAGAGTGCTGAGCATAACACTTGGCAGCCCGTCACACTTATTTCCTTGCCAAAGTGACAGGCAAAGGAGGAAGAGAGACAGTCTTCTACTGTCCATAAGCCCTATCAGTAGTCAGTCTCAGTCCTTGTGGTATATCAAATAATATTGTTCGCTTAATATCTGAAGTGTAGCTTTGAGGAGGAGAGTGTTCACGTCCAGTCCTTGAATGAGGGTTTTGTTTCTAAGCTCCGGGAAGCCTCAGTGCAATCCTCCAAAACGTGTTTGTTACACAGAGAGATGAGCTTCCCTGCTCCAGCACTTGAACTTTACTGACTTTAAATGCCACCTTAAACAGTGACATAACTTTCCACATTGTTGTTCTGTCGTAATATATCTGTTTTAAAGTCTTAACTGCCCTTAAGCCTCTGCTGCTAAAGGAATAAAAAATGGATGGTTAGCGAACTTCTTTGAGCCCTCCCATGGGTTGGAAGGCCAGTTCATTTTGTTTATTGTGCACGGCATGGCACAGTGTATTGTGTTTTGGAGTGGCTGAACACTGCAAAGGAAAGAAATTCACCTTGCTTCAGCTGTGTCGTGCTTGTGCAGTGTACGTCTCTGCTGGGAGGGAGAGATCTCTCCTTTTCTGAGAGAGCTGGGAGAGGCTTTTGGCAGCCCCAGGCAGAAAGCCTGCGGGAGGAAGAGACCGGGGCTGTCCTGAGAGGAGCAAGGCGCTTACTTAAATCTTGAAGGTGACTCTCAGACATCTTGTATGTGATGGCAAAAGGGAAATTTTCCTGGGACCCAGAAGCAGCTGTGTGCATCTGGAGCACCGAATGTTTTTGACATCAAAGTCACTGAACTTTTTAAAAAGCAAGACTAGAGGAAAGGGCCCTCCCTGCAAAGACAGACGAAGGAGGTGGGAGATGTATACCTTTCTGTGATCTATCTCACTCAGCACACCAGACACTTGTAAAACGGTTGCCATGTTCTAATTTAGTATTTTGTGATCTAGTAAAACCTAATTTTAAAATCTTTCAGTCTTTCAAAATCTCTTCTTCCTGTAAAGAAAAGCACAGGTAGTTTTATCTCAACGCTCTGGACATAGCAAGAAGCCATCACGATATGAAACGTGGTTTACTGGGTGGTAAGGAAGAAGGCAAATATACAGGCTAGAGGCCACCTTTTTTTTTTTGACCTTTAATGACAAGAAAAGAGACAAGGAAGACTATTCTGGAAAAATCTATTTCCATTAATTTAACCGGTTTTTGACTTCATCTAGACTTACACCATCTACAACATCTTCTGGCAGTTCTGCACCTGAGTTTTGAGTTGTGTGAAAAGTAAGACCTTTATCTTGCTTTCATCTTTGCACTCATTTATTTAATTTCATGTCCTTTTGATCCTGTATTGTGGGAAACAGTGAAAACTCTTTATTTGTCTGTTCCCTACTCTGTTCTAACTCTCCTTGATGGTGGGTTTTCCTGAATAATGGATCCTACTCCACAGAGTCACTTTCTGTTCAGAAATGCTCATGTGTATCACCATCCTTACATACCATCTAGGTTTTGCTTATCATGAAATTTTTTGCATATTGTGAAAACCTCTTCTCAGAATTTTGTTTTTGCTATCTTGAGTAATGCAGGAAACATTAAATCACTCATGAATATGCTGAAGGGCATAGACCCTAATACAGATCGCTGAGGGAATTTTTAGGAGCTCTCCACGTTGAGAAAGCTCATTATTTATTCACAAAATTTCTGCTTCTATTTTAACCATTATTGAAGGCCTTCATTGTTATCCCAGGGTGATCAAGTTACTTCAGAATCTTTTAGCACAGAAACTTGCTAAAAGCCTTTTGGAAAATAAAGGCTATGTGCCAAAGCATCCTTTTTCACATATGCTGTGTTCCTCCTGTGAGTTACAATTTCCCTTTTCAGAAACCATCTCAACTATTCCCCACTACATTATGTTCATCTATGTATCTGTTAATTCTGTTCTTTAATGTAGTTTTAATGATTTGTCTAGCATGGAACTGGGACTTATGAATCCATAATTTAAGGTGTGCCCTTGCATTACCTGGTCTTGTGCCCCTTTCCCAATCATAGAAAGCAAAAAATCCCAAACCAATCCAAACCCAAACCAAAAAAAAAAAAAAAACCCAAAATAAACATCTATCATTCCCATG
>Ga0065711_1011043_pt1 | contig 17267 bp, 10 predicted proteins | sample Hoacrofraction12_FD_59098 | JGI IMG/M metagenome (GOLD analysis project Ga0065711, IMG submission 59098) | Hoatzin crop microbial communities from Cojedes, Venezuela - Epithelial fraction 12 v2 (version 2) | ecosystem: Host-associated > Birds > Digestive system > Esophagus > Crop | place... | reverse complement strand
TTTTTTTGGCCCCCCCCCCCCTTTTTTTTTTAATGCTCTGGACCTTCCATTCTTCACCTCCCAAATGTCCCAAGTAGCTCATCACGTTTTGTCTTGTGCTAGCAAAGTCCTGGGTTATCCAGCCTCTGGTTTGAAGAGACAAAGATGTTTACCGAATTCGGCCAAAATTTGCTCTGTGATGATCATAGATACATGTTACAAGTAGGATTTTTCTTTTTTTCATAATTAAACATAAATGCACACTAGTTGATAATGTATGCTTTTAGTTTGAAGTTGCCTGTGTATAGGTTTTAGTAATTGGAACGTTTTAACGAGCCCCAGTGGCTCCCCATACATTTGCTCTGACCAGCAAACTTCCGCCTGTTTTTAAAGAAAACAAATGTGTGGGAAAAAATGTTGTTTGTTTTTTGCCAAACCAAAATATTAATCTGCCCTGCCAGTGAAGTTTCTTGGCCATGCCGCTGACTGTAATTTCACAAGTGTCATCTATGTTTTTCGGTTCTTCCATGTATAAAGAACCCAACAGCAGTTCCCTTCAAGGTTCAGTAAGTCTGAATGTTTGGGGGCTGTAGCACAAGATTTGGCAAACCATTCACTTGTCATGTTAATAAAAAAGGAATTGTTTCTGCCTCTTTAAGCTGGTATCTAAATGAAGGAGTTGGATCAACTGGATTTTAATCGTAAAGTCCAGATTCTTCTTGCTTCCAAGTGAATAGCTTCATGGTGTTTAGGGTTTTCACCTGATTTAATTTTATTTAGCAAAAGAAACTGAGCTTCTTCCATGTTACCAATTCTTGAATTTGCTTGCTTGTTATGCTGTTCAAACCTAATCGGTTATCTTGATCTTAAAAAGAAAATTGAGCCTTTCTGCAGTTTGTATTTCCCATAAGCAATTGAATTGAAAAGCGGGGAATTTTTAAAACTCCTTAAGTTGTTTTTTCATGGATGGCATGCTAGCTTTGAGGGCTCTTTCATAAATGATAAAAGCTTATACCTTGTAAAATCTATAGCTTTTGATGTGTTTTGTTTTTCACTTGAAACACAGTGGCAAGAGAAGAAATAACAGAGTATTTCATGGTCCTGCTGTTTCAATAGCTGGGCTGAAAATTTGATTTCCGAAATTCCTTATCCTGAAAGTGTTGGAACTTAGAACAAGCCATCTGTAACAGACTGAAGAACTATCTTGCTTACATGATTACTTTTCCTCCAACACAGAGATTATGAGGAATTAGATGAGATAAATCATTATACTATCTGTGGAATGAGAAAACACAGGCTAGGTAGTATTTGTTCCTCAAAATAGCTTTTACCCACTCTTTTTCTCACGATCTGTTTTAATGTTAAGGAAGTATCACCTTTGGCAAACCCTGAATAAAGTTGGGTTGCAATGTCGAAATCTGCTGTAAAACACTAAATATCAGTGCGTTTCAGCAAAAGCTCTGCTTGTTACTAATCATCCTCATTCTCTGCATCTATCTGAAGAAAGGCAGAGCTTTGGGGTTCTTCCCCTTCCCTTCAGCTCTTGGCGTGATGGGGGAATCCGGGCCCTCACAAGAGGCCGAGTCGCGTGTTGCTTCAGGAATGAAGAAAGCTAAAAGGAAAATCATCAGATCTGTGTCTCTTATAAGAGAATTTAGTTGGCACGGAAGGACTTTGGTCAGAAATTTAGGGTCAGTGTAACCACGGATTTGCTAAATTTGGCCATTGTTCTCTTCAGGGTTCCCACCAGATTTCCAGTGCGAAGCTGCAGGACGAGATGCCGGCAGCCTGGAGCTGGATGGCATTTTGCCTGTCAGGTAGTTCTGTTGAAATAAAGAGAAATCTTGAAATAGGAGGGGCTGAAAATGAGCCAATGTGGTGGATGGTGAATACATCACAAGTGACCTCTGTGGGACTAACTCAGTGAGCCAGACTGGAGTTTCCCTGTACCTTGCAGGTTTGAATTCAACGCAGTGCTTTGTAAACAATAAATCAACGCAAGTTGTTTCTGTGAGTGCATAAAAGGTGTGAGAACTGTAATTTATTTTATAATAAATACTTCTGCTGAGCAAACAGTGAATGTAGCTATTAGAGACTTTCTCAAATAAGTGATTGTAGGCTGCTGAGTGCCAGCTACTGATGTGGTAGTTGAGCTTTTAAAATGAAAAGCCTGAATTCCTTTTGAAGATTCTTCTGAATGCTGTTGACACTTGTGCTAGGAAAGAATATAGAGTAATTTAATTCATTACTTTACTTAAAGATAACATTTGTGGTTGCAGCATTAACCTCCGTTGGTGTGCAGACTGCTAGGCTGGAGATGTTTTGCTTGAAGATTTTTGGAGATGTTGCATCCTTTTAGTAGGTGTGCGGAGACAGATTGTGTGCGGAAAAGTTTAGTGGAAAGAAGGTGTGAGAGGAGTTCCGGATCAGGCAAGCTGGTGTGTCTGAATATGAGGACAAAGGGACAGTTTTGCCCTTGGCTACAGTTTGACACTTCTACCAGATTCAGTCAGAATTATCTGTGCGTGCTGAAGGGCAGAAATGGCATTTTTATGGTATTCTATATCCTTGGTCGCTTTTTTTTTTGTAATTGGCTGTGTATACCAGTGCTGTAATAGAGCTCTTAAATCCTGACCCCAGCCAGAACGGCACACAAATACCGGTATTAGTACTTTTGTCCATCTTAAATACAGGAGTGTCGTGAGTCCTTCCACCTCGTTTTTCAGGCATCTCCCTGAGTTTCAGCCTGTTCTGCTGGCAGCCACGCACCTTTCCGCTGTCCCAGAGTGCTCCTCTGCTTTCCTGCTCTTGGTCCCATCTACCCTTGGTCCTTTGGCCTCGGACATCCCTCTGTTCCTTCTCTCACTCTCCTGTCCTCGTCTGTGTCCCTCGGCTCTTGTCCCTTGCCTCTCTGACCTTTAAAGGTGGCTGAGGGTCCTTTGATGGGTCCAGACCCCCTCACACTTCTGCCACTTCCCACTCATCTCTGCTGTATCACAGTCATCTTCCTTTCACCAGAAAAAAGAAAAGGTTCCCTTGGCTGAACTGAAAAACAGCCCTTCTGCTCCCAAAGCAGGGCGTCCTTTCTCTCCCAGTCTGAGGGTTTTGTGCTCCCCAGTCCTTTGCTCTTCTCGGGTTCTGCAGTTTTTCAGCCCTTTGGCTGATACCTGGCACCCTGGTTTGGGAGGAAAGGCAGGGATTTTATTGTTCTCTGAACCCTACAGAGAAGCAGGAGGAAGCTGGATCCACCTCTGCTGTAGCCGGTGTGGTGGGATGGGACATTCCCAGCTCTGATCCGGGAGGCATGTGACATAATCCAGACATCATTTACTGGCTCCATATAACCTGAGGCATTCACACAGAAATTCAGCCTGAATATGTAAGCTTATATAAAGAGGAGCCTTAACTTATCCTGGCTAAAAATACTTGTAAAATGCTGGGAAACTTTTTTATTTTTTTGGTGCATTAGGATGCTCTCTTCCCTCTTATCTCTGTTACAGATACGTAATGGGGTGCCTTTGCATGGTCTTACGGACATGTTTTCCCTGTGAAATACTGTATTTTCTGTATGTGGATTAATAAGATGGGAAAGTATTTGGGGTCTGGAGTCTAAAACAAGCAATGTTTTTTCACAACTACGGAGACTAAAGAGATCAGAAGTGTTACTTTGTGCTATCCTGTCCAGGTTAGTCTTCTGGCTACTCCCTGCACACTTGGAGTCCTTATTTGCCCAAAAAGTGATTGTTCAATTCAGTAACTAATGTCTATTATTTATTATTAATTCGGAACATCAAGTGCAAGATTTCTTTCCAATGTAAGAGCATATTAGCTCCTCTGTGCCAGAAAACACATGTTAATCTGTTTTCCATTATTGTCCAAAAGATTTTTTCAAAAGGCAATTCGTGTTGCCCCGACAACATTAAAGGCTGTAATTAAAAATAATTTTCCATTAATTTATATACATACACATTTACTTATTATGATCTTTTACTGCGTTTCCCTAAGTGTGCGCACAGAAACCTAAAAAGCTCTTGAAGAGTGAGTCAATATCCAGTGTAATGATCCAGTGTCGAGGGTGCCAGTACCCTGATGTACTTCAATTAACCATCTTTCCCAGCAAACACCTGCACAGAAGAATGGATCTTCGGTGGAATCCACAGAAAAACAAACCCTGACTTTTCTGCATCGGCAGAGGAAGGGAATGCCAGTATTTCACAGCTTTTACTGATAATGATCTGCTACAGATTAAAAACAAAACCCAGACATTATGGTGTTGGCAGATTGCAAAAGGAGTTGCTGGTTAAAGCTGCTGTTTGTAGGAGATGAGGACAGTGTTTATTGCTTCCATATGGTCCAGAGATAGAAGACAGGCAAAATGTCTGGGGAGAAGTAATATGTCTTATTATATTGACACAAGAACATACTTCTAGCTCTTAGGGCCTTTTTCTGGTGCCTTTCACAGGTGAGACTACGAGTGTGAAATATTTGCCCGTAATTCACCATGATGATAAAAAAAAGATTGCTTAAGGATTGGATCCATTTGTGTGAGCGAAGTCTTAGAAATGCTGAGGTTTTAAAGGGTCAGGGATGGTAGCTGCTACCTAACACGTGTATGTGAAGAATCTGCTTCTCCTTTACTATTTGTATAGTACTCAACCCTTGGACTTCCCTACTCAGCTTTGTAATGTGCATTAAGACCTGAGTCTAAATTTAGAGTTTAATAAATTTGTGTCAAAAAAACTCACTTCTGCATAATGTAAAATGAAATTTCTTGGTCTCTTTGACCTCACAGTTGTTTTTTTAGCTGAATTTAGAACCAAACTTCTAGGCATATGGAAGCAGAGGAGTAACAGGCTGCTTTTGTGTACGTGCATACAGGTAGTTGACTGAAGAGCTATAGTCTTTGACTTCTCCATGATTATAATTTGTGAGGCACTTTTGCATGTAGGAAGCATGATGCTGTCCTTCTGCAGAAGGCTGGGGAGTAAGATCTGCAGAAATATAGTGAATACACTCAGGTAATCGATACGGTGTTTCGTTGCAAAAAGGGACTAGGCAGAGGAATTGGAGCCTTAAACCAACCCACAGAGCTGAAGCCCAAGAGGATTTCACCAGTCAAAAGCTTAGCTGATCAGTCTTACTGTGTCCTTTTAGAAAAGTATTGAAAATTGGTATTGTTTGTATGAATGTTGCAATTGTACAGTGCATGAACTCATATAGTAGGCATTCTTCATGTGATAACAGTACTTCTGCTCTCTTGTTCTCCCAGGGCTGATGAAATTGAGATGATCATGACGGACCTTGAAAGAGCAAATCAGGTAGGATTTTAAATGAGTTCTTCATAAAACTCTAAGTGTCACTTTGATTCCCTCCCTCTCCCCCTCCCCTTTCGGATTTCGTGACAGGTTTTTTATACACACTTAGCAGTCGTAACTGTGTAGACTAAGAAAATATGCAAATTCAGAGAAAAATACAGGTCTTTAGGGATGCTCTGTAAGGATTGTGTGCACAGTGAAGTAGTGCTTGCCATATATTTACCTTCTAGTAATTTAAGCTTAAGTTACCCACTATAGTTATTCGTGGGTTTATGTTTCCAAATCCATCATGCTGGCCCCTGCCTGGCCGTGCGGGTAACTGGTTTACCCAAACGAAAGGGCCTCTGCCCTGCAGCAGTGGCAGGGCTGCCAGGAGCCCGACCTAGGGAGACCTGACCTTCTGCCACAGCTCGAGCTTCCGTGGACTTCCCTGGGCTTTTCTTTTTGCTTCCTTTTCTGATATGTTGTATTGGCCTTATTAATTTTTAGCAAGGATTGGATTGGGGTTGGCACGCAGAAGGCAAAAGAAATCATAATTTCATCCTTCAGATGCTAACCTGGTAGACTGTGAAATGTCTCTCCCGCGTTTCCTCACAGCGTACACACTCCTGAGAAAGTGGCACAATCGTGTGGAACTTTTTAAGATAAAATGTTTAAAAAACCGAAACCCAACACCCAGGCAAGGTGCCCTTCTGGTCCAGTCTAGACTTTGAGTGACTGTTTGAGGTGATGAAGGACATGTGCGTGGACATGCCCGATTCCCAGGTGATCTGTGCAACGGGTGATGGTTTCACAGAAGGAAACCTCAACCTGGCATTTACTTATCAATGACCTTCATTAATCCCTCTGTCAGGTAAGAGCAGAGATTGCATCTCTCAGGTTATGGTTTTACAATCCAGTTTAAGCTTACATAGGAGCAGCTCAGTTCCAGGAAGAACAGCTGCACCTCCTTCCCAGCACGTGGTCCTGCTGCACGCCTCGTGCTGTCAGTGGTGGTTGTGAGCCAGACCAGGTTGTTGATCCTGTTGAAAACTAACCAACCCTCCAGCTGCTGCGCTGCTTCGGTGTCTTCCTTTTGCTGGATCGGCTTTCAGCCCCCGCGCTCCCCTGGCACAGCGGGCGGAGGGAGGGATGTGCAGGCATGGGTAGGGTTAAGGGTAGGGTTGTTCCTTTGGGGCAAGTTAACCAGCCATGAATCTTAGCCTCAGTCTTCTTATTCCAAACCACGGCCTGTGCAGCGTCTTGTTATGTAGAATTGGATAATCACAGCAAGTATATTGTCCCTTCCATTAGTTCTTTATAAATTGGAAAAATATTAGTGAAGCAGAAGGCAGATGTGCATGTTCTGGGTCGATTTATGTAGTCAGTGAAAGACGATTGGGTTTTGCACAGTGGGTTTTTAGTTCTGTCAAAGAACTTTTTTGGACAGCATGAAGTATTTGTGAAAGTGCTAGTAATTACTTGAAAATCTGTAGGCTTTTTAGAAATTATGTAGGTGTTAAAGATGTTTTGGTAGAATTACTTTGTGATTTTTGCAAAGTTGTAGAAATGATTTACCCAGTAGGTTTTCTCTTTTCTCAGGATAGAAAGGTGGTTGTAGTTAAGAGCAGGTATTTCTGATTTCCTTATTGCCATACTACAATCGAATATATCCATTTACATAGAAATGCTATATTCATTTTTCTATCTCACTAGAACAAACCTGCAATATGGGGGTTTTTTAACTTGGATTTTTTAAAATTGGTCAAAATTTAGGACTGTTTATGCACATAACCCTTAGTTGGGTTGTACTTCAACGAACTCTGAATCTGCACACGAACATCAATGTGCAGTTCATCGGAGGTGTTGTAAAGCCAGAAGAGGTGATGCCGTCTCCTCTCTCCTCCACTTCCCCTCCCGGCTGCTGTGGCCCTGTCCCCTCCCCGACAGCGGCGTGTGCGGCTGGGGGACCCTTCGTTGAGTCCGTTGAGCTCGGTGACTGCAGGGAAACGTGGATTTGGGGCAAAGGGGCTGGCTTTGTTGGCTGCAGGTTTTGCAGGTTGACGCAGCTCAACAAGACGTTGGAGAAGCAGCAGCACCAAGATGGGGGACACGAGGGGAGCGTGTGGCTGCGGCGGAGGCGGGGAGGGGAAGGGAAGGTTCACCGGTAAGGAGCTGCTGGAGTAGCTCAGCTGATCTGCTGAACCATGCCCATAGTTCGTGTCTTGTGCGATGCTTTGCCTTTGTAAAATAATTCCGTGAATTATGACTAAGTAATCGTTATAGCAGCAATTCCTGTGTTTTAGCTCTTTATAGTTAAAAAAAAAAAAAAAAGGAAATGAAATCCATTGCACAGGCCAGAAAGTGAGTTTGCATCAGGCTGAAGTGTTACAATTGCAGAAACAAGTACTTAACATAATTATGTATTTAATAGTTAAATTAACATTTCCTTTTAGCATTTCAGTAAGTACTTATTCCCCATTATTAAGGCTACCTTTAAAGAGTAATGCTCAGCATGACTCCTACTTTGAGATAGACTGCCTTGCTGATTTTGATGTGGTGTTTTGCTGCTCTGGAATTAACACTGACCCAAACGACTGGGATTCGGAGCAGAAATTTACAGAACAACAGTAGATTTCCACTGCAAATGTGAAATATATTTGCTGAAAATTTTAAAATATCTGCTATTTCTTGAAAATCCCTATCTCAGTCACTGCCCTTCGTAAATCCAGAGCTGTTGTTATGTGAGGACACGTTTCTGACTCTCAAGAGGTGGGGAGTGCCATTTCCCTCTCCAGCTCTGCAGTAAGGAGAGGGTGAATGTACTCGTTGATGTTGATCTGAGTGTCTACATTCTGGGAGATGGAAGCCCCAGGGACACAGCTGAAGTTGTAACTCCCACCCTTGTGTCCTGCTGGGTGAAGCACAGTAGCTGCATGGACCATCCTTAGTCTTCGGACTCGTGGAATCATAGAATCATAGAATGGTTTGGGTTGAAAGGGACCTTAAAGATCCTCTGGTTCCAACCCCCCTGCCATGAGCAGGGACATCGTCCACCAGCCCAGGTTGCTCAGAGCTCCATCCAACCTGGCCTTGAGCAGTGCCAGGGAGGGGGCAGCCACAGCTTCTCTGGGCAACCTGTTCCAGTGCCTCACCACCCTCATGGTGAAGAATTTCTTCCTAATATCTAATCTAAATCTGCCCTCTTTTAGCTTAGAGCTATTCTCCCTTGTCCTCTCACTACACACCCTTGTGAAAAGCCCCTCTCCATGCTTCCTGTAGGCCCCTTCAGGTACTGGAAGGCTGCTACAAGGTCACCCTGGAGCCTTCTCTTCTCCAGGCTGAACAGCCCCAACTCCCTCAGCCTGTCCTTGTAGCAGAGGTGCTCCAGCCCTCTGATCATCTTCATGGCCCTCCTCTGGACCCACTCCAACACATCCATGTCCTTCTTATGCTGGGGGCTCCAGAGCTGGACGCAGGACTCCAGGTGGGATCTCACGAGAGTGGAGTAAAGGGGTAGAATCCCCTCCCTCGCCCTGCTGGCCACGCTGCTCTTGATGCAGCCCAGGACACGCTGTAACCCCATCATAGAAGGATACCAAGCTGGTCAGGCACGATTTTCCCTTGGTGAAGCCATGTTGGCTGTCCCCAGTCACCTCCTCGTTATCCATGTGCCTGAGCATGGTTTCCAGGAGGTTCTTCTCCGTCATCCTGCCAGGCACAGAGGTGAGACTGACTGGCCTGTGGTTCCTCGGGTCTTCCTTTTTTCCCTTTTTAAAAATGGGGGTGATGTTGCCCCTTCTCCAGTCAGTGAGGACCTCCCCAGACCTCCACGACCTCTCAAATATGATGGAGAGTGGTTTGGCAACTTTGTCTGCCGGTTCTCTCAGGACCCGCAGATGCATCTCATCAGGCCCCATGGACTTGTGCACCTTCAGGTTCCTCGGCAGTCTCGAACCTGGTCTTCTCCTACAGTGGGCGGTTCTTCATTCTCCCAGTCCCTGCCTTTGCCTTCTGCAACTTGGACTGTGTGTCTAGAGCACTTGCTGTTGAAGACTGAGGCAGAAAAGTCGTTAAGCACCTCAGCTTTCTCCACGCCCCGGGTAACCAGGTCTCCAGCTGCCTTCGGGAGAGGGCCTGCATTTTCCCTAGTCTGCCTTCTATCACTGACATACCTACAGAGGGCTTTCTTGTTCCCTTTGACATCACTGGCCAGATTCAATTCTGTCAGGGCTTTAGCTTTCCTAACTTGCTCCCTGGCTACTCGGGTGATTTCTCTGTATTCCTCCCAAGCTGCCTTTGCTTGTTTGCCTCCTCTGTAGGCCTCCTTTTTCTGCTTGAGTTTGGCCAGGAGCTCCTTGTTCATCCATGTAGGCCTCCTGGCATTTCTGCCTGACTTCCACTTGGTCGGGGTGCATCGCTCCTGAGATTGGAGGAGGTGATCCTTGAATACTGACCAGTTTTCCTGGGCCCCTCTTCCCTCCAGGGCTTTATCCCATGGTATTCTACCAAGCAGATCCCTGAGGAGTCCAAAGTCTGCTCTCCTGAAGACCAGGGTAGCGAGCTTGCTGCGCACCCTCCTCGCTGCGCTAGGGATCTTAAACTCCATTTTGTGGTCACTGCAGCCAAGGATGCCCTTGACTTTCACATTCTCCACCATCCGCTTCCTTGTTGGTGAGAACAAGGTCCAGCATCGAACCTCTCCTTGTGGGCTGCTCTGTCACTTGGAGGGGGAAGTTGTCATCAAAGCATTCCAGGAACCTACTGGATTGCTTGTGCCCTGCCGTGTTGTCCCTCCAACAGATGTCGGGGTGGTTCAAGTCCCCCATGAGGACCAGGGCTTTTGAACATGAGGATTCTCTTTTCTGGCTATAGAGGCCCTCATCCGCTCACTCGTCCTGGTCAGGTGGCCTGTAGCAGACTCCTACTGTAATTTGCCCTTCCCTGCCCTGCCTTTGATCTTGACCCAGAAGCTCTCCATGGACTCCTCATCCAATCCCAGGCAGATATACAACAGTTTTCAAGCCTGCTTACCATGTAAATTCCACAAGTCCGTTTCCAACTTAAATGAATCCTTTGTTTTGCAGCTGGCTGTCTGATAGCGGGTTCTGCAAAGTGGTTGATGACACGTCAGACTACGTGGAATGCTCTTGTTCTCATATGTCCATTTATGCAGTTTATGCCCAAACAGATAACTTGTCTTCATATAACGAGGCTTTCTTCTCTGCTGGATTCATCTGTATTTCAGGTCAGTAAGACAGTTTTCTCACGAATAACAACGGACAACCAGTAAGACTGACTGATTTTCAGCGATTTTAGTAACAGATTCCGATCTTTATATTTGGAGGGGTATTGGAGGAATGTTAACTTCTTGGTATTAAAGTTGCCATTTGGTCCAGTGTTTGCACACGGACAAATTTTGACATGGAAAAAAAAGTCAGGCAAAGAAATATGTTACCTTGTGAAGTTTTATTGAACCATACAAAAGTGATATATGTCATTCATTTGGGGAAAGAAACTTAAAAATCCTAAATTCACCTGCGCCTCTAGCAGCAGTACAGCTATCCTCTTTGTCAGATCTTTCAGACGCTTTTCTACCTAGCCTGAAAGCTCTTTGATTATTTTAGTTAAGAATTTGTGCTCATAAGTGATATTCTGAAGGAGACAGATTCCATATCATGTGTGTAGACCTCCATTATACTCTGCTGCCTAACTGCTGCCCAACTTCTTGGGAGAAGCCCAGGAGTTAGACCTGTGAGGATGATGACTCGCTGCATTGACAGCTGTGATGGCATTTGCAGAAGTCCCAAAGCATCAGACAGAAAGTAGGAGATACAAGTTTTAAATGCTGCTTGGCTTCACATTGCAGTCAGTTCACTATTATGTGCAGGCAGTCCTGGAGGAAAGTAAGTTTTTCTTCTTGTGTTCATAGGCAGTGTGCAAGCAGGAACCCAAGAATAACAGGGTCGCTAAGAAAAGCATGCTAACAGGGTTCTTAATCTAATCTCAGGGCACTTACATGGGGTGCTGGGTGTGCTCCTTGTGAAGTATATGACTTCTGTACTACATCATCACTGTATCAGGCACAAAAACAAGGCTCCTTAATTGTTTTAAAACCTCACCCACAAAAAAGAAGACAAAGAAAGAGAAGAAAACCCTCTGGCTTTCACCTACTTTATACAAATTGTTTTATTTAACAATAGTTAAAGATTTTTTAGCAGAGAAAAATAAGCAGATTTTAAAATACAGTTAATCTAAATTAGTTTGTGTTAGTGGAAGTAGCAAAAAAGGCAACTACAATAAACAAATTAAATACTGGTTTGCAGAAAAAAAAAGAAAATTGGTGAAACAAATATGCCATAGAATGCAAAATGCTGAAGAAACCAAACAGAAAAAAACCACAAAGTAAGCCAATATGCTGTAGAAACTGGAGCTAAGAGAAATATTTTGCTGAATTGGAAGCAATAAAGACCTACAGATCCTTGTTCAGTGCTAGTTGTTTACTGTAGTCATGTGTCATAAGACTGTGTTTTAAAAATTGGAACATTTTAGCCTGGGTAAGTGTTTGCCTCGAATATAACTGCAATGCCTTTCAGTTTCTTTGGCTGGTTGAAGGTGTTGCTTATGTGGTTATATGTATTTAAAACTGATAGTTAACAAATTGCTTAGGATTTAAGAGCTGTAAGGATATTATTTATTTCTCTAACATGACCGCCTAGGTGTAAAGAATTAAAAAAAAAAAAAAAAGCGCACAGTAGAGTGAAATAGAATATTATTATTTCTAAAGGTTTCTTATGCAGATAGTTGTATAAATATCACTAGCTAATTTCTGAAAAATTGACCAATAATTCTTTCTGCAATGATTCATTTTATTCATATCTCACAAATACTAGTAATTGAGCAGTCAGTCTGTTTCAACAAAGAATAAAAGATCTGCCTAAAGTGTCCAAATTCCTGCCCTTCCTGGGGTGTGGAAGTACATAAACAATTAACTCTTCATGAGCTTTAGCAGTGTTTCCCTTAGGGGCTCAGCTTTCCCAGGGTCCTTCTTCCAAGATCTACTTACTGGTAGGCTGGGGGCTCTTCCCATTTCTGTTCTGTTCATGTTCACAACGAACAGAGAAGTGAAAAGTGGTGTTGTTCTTTCTGAGTACTCCTACAGTAGATTTCTATGCTGAGCACAGATGAAATGGGAGACTGGCATTTAGAAGGTTATAGTTATCTCCTAAAGAAACGCTACCCAGCTAGAGGCAATGTTTTATTTCTTTGTTTCTGAAAACATTTTTTGGGTGCAGTAATATCAACACTGAAGAGTTACCTTTGCTTTATATTTAACTATTATGACAATCATCCATATAATGCAGAAATTAAAAAAAACACCTTTGCAAAAATTACTGGTTTACATTATGCAATTATTTTAGCTCACAAACCTATGAAAAAATTAATTAGATGTTAGAACTTCAGTAGTAAATTCATGAGGGATCCCAGTGTGAACCAGTGAACATATTCTCTCTGTAAGGTTTGAGGGTTTTTTTGTTTTGTTTTTCAATGATCTGCAGCTTCAAGAGATCCAGCATTGTTGTTCCTATCCAGCATAGTTTATTAGGCTAAGCTTTAAATTTCCTTTCTTTTTTTTCTTGTTTGTTTCTGTGTAGGTTTCACTTTGGCTATTGTCTCCCACCTTTTCTGCACCAGGTGTGCAATGTTTGCAGCTAAACTTCTCACTCACATGATGGTTGCTTGTTTGGGTACTCAGGTAAGAAAAAAAGCTGGAGTCTCTAAGTGTAAATTAAGTACATCTTTACTTTTTTTCCTCACTTCCATGGCCGTGTCTGAGCAGGCCTTCTTTCTGCAGTGTAAACATTTTTTGGAAAAAGTAAAATTTCAACATATACTTATGATTAGTCCAATATTCATATCCTATGTTTGGAACTGAATTAAGATATACATTCTCTGAGAATATTTAGAGAAAATTTATGGATGATACAGCCACATGAGAAGATAGTCCTGTATGTGGAATAATAAATGTTTTGATGATGGGGTATATACATGAGACTAAAGAGTTCCAATATTAATATCATTATTTATTAAATAGATTAATGTTGGTCATCGTAAATTCTTTTTTTGGGGGGTATTGTTATTATTTTGAGTAGTACATGATGGAAGCTGTTTTGCAGTCTAGTATTTGTAGGAAGGCGTAGCTATGAAAAATTTAAATAATAAAAGACAATAAACTGTAGAAAGCCTTCCTAGTTCTCTCATACTGGTTCAAATAGTAGGTAATAGAATGTCAGCAAACCGAAGGAGCATATGAAAGAAGAATATGTCTCTGTTCTGTGAAACATAATTTCCTCAGCTTTGGTGCATCTGGTGAAATGGGAAGCTATAAATAAACTCAAATATCTTAAAATTACTTTATGGAAATATTACTTAAGAAGAAGATTTTTTGTGTATTTTTAATGCTATAAAGATGATGTAAATACAAATTTAAATATACACTGAAGGCAGGGACGCTGAGAGAATTTAAGCATATTAGGAGGCAGGTGCTTAGAGGGATGTGCCATGTCAGGGAAATGTTCTGTAGATAGCTGAAACAGCCCTATGTCACCTGTAAAAGTTAAGCAACTGGCATATGTCTCAGACAAGCTTTTCTATACTGACATGGTTGGTATATCATTGTATTTAAGTTACCTCATGATTTGTACAATGGAGTGCATTGATAATGTTCATCACACAACTGGACTTAGAAGGAGCAGGAAGGGTCCTTTACAGCACTTTTAGAGATCACTGGTTACCAGCAGTTTTCTTGTATCTTAGGGTGTAAAAATATTTTGACATCTCAGTTCTTGATTTTTGGAACACATAGTTAATGTTTTTTAATAGTTCTGTGCAGTTACCTGGAAAGCTAGTTTGTTCCAGGGATGTGTAACGTGCATCGCTACTGGTGCACAGATGTGCAGACTTAATTTGGGACACGTAGCTCATAACACAGGTAAGGACATGCATATCGTAATTTGTCCAGATTATACAAAACAAGACTGCTGAGAGTGTTGCAGTGCATTTTACACTCTAATGATAGATTTTGCAAAAGCTTCTTCTACTTTTCCTTTGCAGTCATTGTTGAGTTGCCTGTGCTCCCAGAATTTTTTGATATTTTACATATAATGGAACGATCCTTATCCATGTTGCATTCTTTCTGTCTCCAATATTTTTCCATTTCTTTGGCAATATATTGCATTTCCAGTACAGAGAAGTTTGTATCCTTGTACAGTGAGTTTCTATTTTACAGAAATCTTTTGGCTTTTTTCTATAAGCACTGCTTAGCAGGTCTTTCAGACCCATTAAAACATCTTAATTGACACACAGAAACACAGAGAATGACAGCAAGGGACCTCTGGAGGTCATCTTGTCCAGCCTCTCTACTCAAGCAGGGACACCTAGAGCTGGTTGTCCAGACAGTTTTTGAGTATTCCCAAACATGGAGACTCCACACTCTGCCTGGGCAACCTATTCCCGTGCTTAGTCACCCTCGCAGTACAAAAATGTTTCCTGGTTTTCAGAGCGAATCTCCTCTGCTTCAGTTTGTGCCAGTTGCCCCTGGTCCTATCACTGGGTACCACTGAACAGAGCCTAGCTCTGTCCTCTATGTGTCCTCGCTGCAGGTATTTATATATTTTGATGAAAACCCCCCTGAGCCTTCTCCTGCCTGAACAGTCCCAGCTCTCTCAGCTTTTCCTCGTAGGAGAGATTCTCCATCCCTAACTTACCTTGGTGGCCCTTTGCTGGACTCTGTCCAGTATGTCCATGACTCTCTTGTACTGGGCAGCCCAGAACTGGACTCAACTCTCCAGGTGTGGGCTCACCAGTGCTTAGCAGAGGAGAAGGATGTCCTCTTTGACCTGCTGGCAAGGCTTTGCCTAATGCACCCCAGGCTACTTATCAGCCTTCCTTGCAGCGAGGGCACATTGCTGGTTCATGTGCACCGTGGTGTCCACAAGCATGCCCAGGGCCTTTTTGGCCAAGCTGTTTTCCAGCTGGGTGGATTCCAGTGTGTATTGGTGCATTTGTTCAAGAAAAGTTAGTTTAGCTATTTTGACACATTATATAGTTAAAATCGTAGAATCATAGAATCATTTGGGTTGGAAAAGACCCTTAAGGTCATTGAGTACAACCGTTCACCTAACACTGCCAAATCCACCACTAAACTATGTGACTAAGCACCACATCTACAGGTCTTTTAATTACCTCCAGGGATGGTGACTCAGCATTTCTCACAAGTCTGTTGCATATGTTTAGACCTATTGAGTAATTTTGGTAGGAAGCCACCTCTGAAAACATTCTGGTTTAAACCCCTGCTCAAAGAAAGCCCAACTTAGGCCAGGTTGCTCAGGACCCTGTCCAGTTGAATTCTGAGCATCTTCAGCAGTGGAGGTTGCCCACAAGCGCTCTGGGCAACCTGGTCCAACCTGTGAAAACTGTCTCCCAATATCTAGTTTAAATTTAATTTGTCACAACTTGTATCCGTTGTCTCTCATTCTGTCAGTATACATCTGCAAGAAGAGTTTGGTTCGCTCGTTTCTAGGCATTTATATGAGATAATTTATAACAGTGATAAGATTTCCCCTTCACACGCTCTTAAGACTGAAGAGCCCCAGGTCTTCTGTATATTATATGGTCTGAATATCTTGCTGGACCTTGACTGAACCTGCTCCAGTGTGTCAGTCACCTTGCTGCGTTGGAGAACCCAGCTATATCCAGATGTGGTCAAACAAGTGCTGTAACAGAAGGGAAGAATCACTTCCCTTTACCTCTTGCTAGTGTAAAAGTCAGACAGTGATACTAGGCTGCTTTGCAACAAGGCACACTGCTGACTCATGGTCATCCACTGGAGCCCCAGGTATTCCTTCTTCTGCAGGTCTGCTGCCTTGGCGTTTGGCCCCAGTGTGTCCCGTTACACGGTGTTACTCCATCTTCAGCTATATGACTTTGTGTTTGCCTTTGTTGGTCTTTTTGTCAGAAGTCAGCCCATTTTTCCAGCCTGTTGAGTTTCCTTTAACCAACAGACATACAAATCACCTGCACTGAGAATTTTGGGTCCCTCTCAAATTTCCACTGTGGCCCTCTGTCCCATTTAAAGCCCAGATGCTTTAAATGGTATCAGATACTCTATCCCAGCTCCTGAGGAATGCTGCTAGAAACCGAGCTCCAGCTGGACCTCGTACTGCTGATCACAACCCTCTGAGCCTCATGGTGCAGGCAAGTTTCCACTCACGTTACCATCCATCTGACCAAAGCATGTTGCAGCATTTTAACGATAATGCTGTGAACACCACAGAAACCATGTCAAAGGCCTTGCTAAGGTTAAGGTAAACAACGTTCACTGCATTTGCCTAAGCTGGTCATCTCCTTATGGAAGGAGATCGGGTTACTCAGGTGTGATTCTCCATTCGTAAATCTACAATGGCTGTTGCCAGCCACCATCTTCTCCTTGCCCCAGGTACAGCTTCCAGCAGGATTTACACTAGAACTGCCCTGGGGACTGCGGTCAGGCTGGTTGGTGTGCAGCTCAGAGCTCTTTTTTCCAGGAATTCAGTGGTTCATCTCTATGTCTAAAAGTCGATCAGAAGGATGGACAAATAAAAATAAAGTGATGCCTCACCTGCACACACAGCACCTTTAAATGTGTTATGCAGTTATTTTCATAACTATCTGTGGCTGAGGCCAAGAGTTGAAGCCTAACTGCAAGTTCAAAGATCTCAAAAGCCAAAAATAAGTCATATTTCAAATAGTATCCCAAATCAGAATTTGTTTCACTTTGAGGCATTATTTATGTGACCTGCCTTAGTTCTCAGTTTCGGTCTGCTTATTTTGTAAGATGTGCTTCTCCCAGGTAACTAGGGGTTGGAAGGGACCTCTGTGGGTCATCTAGTCCAACCCCCCTGCCGAAGCAGGGTCACCTACAGCAGGCTGCACAGGACCTTGTCCAGGCGGGTC
>Ga0065711_1040072_pt1 | contig 17268 bp, 17 predicted proteins | sample Hoacrofraction12_FD_59098 | JGI IMG/M metagenome (GOLD analysis project Ga0065711, IMG submission 59098) | Hoatzin crop microbial communities from Cojedes, Venezuela - Epithelial fraction 12 v2 (version 2) | ecosystem: Host-associated > Birds > Digestive system > Esophagus > Crop | place... | reverse complement strand
AAAAAAAAAAAAAAAAAAAAAAAAATCAGCCTCACGTTATTTGTATTCCCTCTTCCTCCACCACAGCTCTGCTGCCAGGCTTCACAGGGATTTAAGCAATCTGACAATTTCTCTCTACCTCACCTCAGTAGAATAGTGCCAGCTGTCAGGATCAGCAATGAAAACCATCAATCAAGGGTGCGCACACAAAGGAGGAGGCAGAGCCTATGCAAGTTTGCACTGCTCGCTCGTCGTATCAAGTGAGCTGCCTCTCTCCACAGTGGTCAGAGATCACTGAATCTCAAGGCAGAGCCTTCCTTGGGAATCAGGAGATACACAGGCTTGCACTAAAAAGCAGGACTTCTCCAGCTTTTGGAAAATAGGACACCCCACGCACCCCTTCCGCCTCTCCAAACCGAACATGCCCTGGCCCATCCACCAGGACCAGGCACAGCACGCAAACCACCCGCTGCCCCCGAGGTGGGAGACAATACCCAGTACGTACCACACCTGCTGGCATGCTGGGAGAGGTCTTCACAAGATACCTAAACCCTTTTCTTCTTCTTTCACCCAACCCCTCCTTCTCCCCCCTCCCCCTTTAAATAAGCCAAAGCATTTAAGAACATTACTACTTTGAATTCCTTATTTAAGTTAGTCACAACTGAAAATAAAACAGTAGCTTTGGGGTGAAAATCACTGCAGGGTCAGGCAGACAGCGCAGGAGTTCATCCAAGCCCTGCACTATTTTGCTCAATGTCAACAGCCAGAGTTCAAGAGTTTGCACCTTTCCACCAGAGACCATCAGTACCTGCTCCTGCCCAGATCCATCAGACAATAAGGTTATTTAACCTCTCTCTAGCTCTCAGAGAAAAATCCCATAGCAAACAGTTTACCCTGCTGATTTGGACAAGTGGACTGATGACTGTACACAGGAAGAGCCTCTGTACACAGGCAGAAGACAGGAGCGGGCAGCCATCTCTGCACAGCCGCAGTCAAGAGCAGCTACAAGCAGCAGCCCCTTCAGCCAGCAAAGCTTCAGCAAGAAGGGAACACTTGTCTGCATCCTTGCAACTTGTAAGAATTCTCTTCTACAGCTCTAAAAGTTAGAAATCTAACTTCAAATGCATCTGGGATCCTTTGTATCTCCCTTCATTTTTCCTCCTTACAAGCCTTCCTGCAGTTGTAATGCGGTGATACAAAACCCCTATCACAAAGACACATTCCAGTTTAGAAATTATTTTCCTTAGAAAAAAATATTTGCTACTCGTAACCATCAAGACTACACCAAAGGTGAATGGAAAAATCCTTACGCATTTCTCAGCCAGATAGTTTTATTAACATTTATAGATTCCCATTTCTGCTATATGTCACAGGCTTGGGTTTGATTTTTTTTTTTTTTGGGGGGTGTTTGGGAGGGGTGGGGGTTAGTTTTTCTTCTGTTTTGTTTTTTTTTAAGGCATTGTGGAGGCTGGAAATGTGAGAGCCAGAAATAAAGAGAATACATCGTCTTACAGAGAATGCTCAAGAGGATATTTACATTCATCTACAGAACAGCAAGGGCATGGGTCACAAGGAGCAAACTGGAACACAGAGGAGGGGAAAAAAGCAAAGGTGAATTAAACCCAATTATGGTCAACACCTCTGCCCTGAAGTCACATCAAAAGAGAACATCAGGAGGTGCGGATGGGATAGGGACAAAAAAAAAAACTATTACAAGCATAATACTTAAGCAAAGAAAGCATGCATTTTGCTTATCATTCAAATTTAAAAACAAAGTACACAGCTATTCTTTAAAATTAGAAAATGTTTTCATCACTATACTTCTCCTGACATTTTTGGTGACCAAACTACTCAAAAGGGAAGCAAGAAGAAAAAAAGTAGTAAGTTACATCAATTAGGTAACTGCAAGTAGAGAAATGGTAAATGCTTGGTCAAAACCATCCAGATTTCATCCTACTATTCAGTAGTGCCTTACACAAACCTTGCCTGTACAGAACAAACCTTAATACAGCCACAGCTCAGTGAAACTACCCGAGGAGTGGCCTGGCTCAGATTCAGGGGCTCCTAGACAGTAAGGTCAGGGATACACTGTGCAAGACACACTTCATGTGGCACCGTACTTGCTTCTGTTCTCTGAGGCGCTTTCCTATCATGGAGATAAAAATGTAGAGCCAAGCATTCAGTGCTATGACAGCCGTATCTGCCCTTCCAGCTAATGGAAAAGTACCAAACATCAACACCAGCCTGCAGAGAGGAGGCTCTTGCACAGCGACTGCTGTCATTTAACATGTTCCCTTCCTACTCACAGTCAACAGCAAGGCAAGGGTAAGTCACTAGGTAACTTTATTAACCAGGTAGTCCATTAACTTAAATTGTAGGACAGAGAGTACATAATCTGTATTTATCAATTCCACAAAGATGTTCAGTAGACTCTTATCCTGTTCAAAGGCACTTTGATACTGTAAGCCTGAAAATTTTGCCAGATGATCCCCAAATGAAAGACAACAAGTGCTGCAAAAACAAGTGTTTCATAACATAAAATAAATTGTACTTACCAGCCTATCATCTTCTCTTACCTCGATTTATAACACACATCTTTATGCTTAACATGTGAACGTAAACAAAACATGTAAGCAAAATATTTATATTTTACTAACAAAATAACAGTTGTGCTTGCTTAAGAGGCAAGTTCCTGCAACAATGCACCCATCCCATATGTACCACCACATTGCCCACAGAAACAGTCCACACACAACTTGTACCCCGGTATATACTTCGTACAAACCAGGTATCCCAATACTGGTAACCCTAAAATAAAAAAACCACACAAAAAAACAAACAAACAAAAAACCAACAAAAAACCCACATTGGACCTCACACGCAGAAAACAAAAAGAACAATTCTTGCCCTCTCTCCTCTCGAGAACATTGTCGTTGAGATATAAATGAACCAAGGCAGTTTTGTTGTCGCATAAACTGTAGCTCATTAAAGCAGAAACAAAACTAGATTTAGCATGAAAAAAGGGATTTATGGCTTGATGAGAAACAAATTGCCAAAAACCCCACTGCAAAACTTGCAACCTAATTAAACGCCTTCTGTTACACATAGCATGAAAACTACCACCACTGCTTTTTATGCCTATAAAACCACTCTTCCTTCTAACTGTTATTTACCTCCTGTTGACCAAGTGTAGAAAAACGCTGGCATGCACGCTCCAGGATTTCCATAAGCTCCTACAGACAGTATAGCTCTGTGTACTGCCACCCTTGTGCTAGCTTGCAAAGAAACATGTCTAAATCCCCAAACAGAGAGCATTTGTGTCTGGGTGGCACATGTCTTTGACATTAAAAAAAAAGCATTGTCAATAACTTAATTGCCTTGTTACACCAAGTGTAATACATACCATCAAAGGTTAACGACATAGACCATTTCCCTCACCCCAAAATCTCACCAGAGAAGTCAAACTTCAGAAAGATGACTCCCTTGAAACATCTGGCAGTCATACAGCCAGATTAACTAAGTATACATGGAATGCTAAGCACCTCTTTAGTATTTCTTTGTCTCCCCAGCACACAGCGCCATCGTATCAGACACGACGCTTAATCTTGTGCTTTTTAATTTTGAAAACAAGTATCTACTAACACTTGAAATTGTTTAAAACAGAACTCCAAATTCTTAAAAGCAGACAAAATATTTCAACTGTAGGTGAACACTATAAAGTATCAAATTCTCTCAGTAAACCATAAAATAGAAAATAAGAGAAATCTACTCAACAGTACAAGTACAGTACAACAACAGCCAGTACAAGTCTTGATGCTTTTCAAGATCCTGAACATAAAGCAAAATTCTGACTGCTTCAACAGCAAATTTTCACTGAATATCTGTCTGTCATCACCGAGCCTTTCAGGAAGGCTCCTTTCACAAAAGGTACAATCATTAACTGTAGGTTTCAAGGCAAAACACACAAGAGCACTTCCCACATTCCAAAAGTCCTTAGCAGAATTCAGCACCAATTATACAAATGCATATCCAATTATGTTTCATATCTGGAAAATGACAGTCAGCTTAGCCACTAGCAGGAAGTTTTGGTAAAGAGTCAACTAAGACAAGGCAGGAGACACTGACTTAGCATAGGCATCATAAAATTGATTGGAGAGCATTAGAGAAGGGGAGCATGACACTGGTAAGAAATGGCAATGAAAAAACATCCCACTTGCTGTTGTCCAAGGTTAGGTTAAGTTTCTACGTCGAAGGAGAGTTCTCTAAACTTTTCCTACTGGCAGCAGTATCGTAACTCCTAAGTATTAAAAGACCTTCTGAAGAAAACAAACCTGACCTTTTTTTATGACAGTCAAATGCATGCACCCTGACAAAACAGATCTGGTAACTCGACGAGAGTCAATCTAACCTAGTAACACTTCCAGACTTGGAAAGGCCCTCAGAAAAGGTTGCTTTCAACTACTCTGAAAGTTTAAACTGTCATTAGTGGGAAGAGAACAAAAATCAAAACAAAGCAGAACAACAACAACAAAAAATAACAGCTAAGCACAGCATAGATTCTTCTAAGAAGCGAACAGTCAAAACCATCTTCCAGCAATCTGGTGGAAAACTAACATGACAAGTGTTACAAAATCATGTGAATTTACACTCTGAAAGCAAATCCTCACATGAAATACTGTCCAGATACAAGGCCACTTTAAATTACCTTCTGAGAAGTCTGAATTTACATCACAGATGTAGCTACATTGAGATTTTCTAACACCGAATTTTTCATACACATTACAGGTTGTTCATGAGACTGATTTGTTTTTTTAAGCCATACACCATCCCCTTCTGCTATCACCACTACAGTTATTTCTTCACACTTCACATTTTCTTGCATATGAGGAAGTCGAGCTCCTGTAGAGTTAGTTTATCCAAGGACACTGATCAGATAAAGGAGAGATTACAGGCATCGAGAAACAACATGTGTTAATGATCACTTGAATCTGTTTCACTGTGTTTTACAAATCAATCTTGTACTCTAAAATACACCCCGTGTCTGATTATTCTGGGTAGGACAGTGATAAGTCTTTCTACAGACACCATTCTATAATCCTACACTTGTAACTATCACATAAACTCGCACTACTTTTCTCCCCCCATTTTCAACGCGTCCCAAAGAACTTTAAAGATACTTTATCCAGGTTAGTTTCTGTCTCTCAGACCTCTTTCCCAAACCATTTACTTGCTAGACCACAAAGGCAATACCATTTTTTATTCAATTATGGAAGTGTCCAACTGCTTTTAAACCCGTATTTTCAAATAACCTCCCTTTCACAGCAGAACTAATGGGGGGTACTGCTACTACTCCCTATGCAGAATCAGGCACAGCGAGTACAGCCCCAGGCCTTCCCGGCATCTCTTGCTGCTGCTCAGTAGCTCGTCTTCAACTTTGTGCTACATTATGAGGAAGAAAAACAGTTTCCAGTGCTTCTGTTCCTGCTTCCTTGACTATGCATTAAATCCTGTTTCAACATAACTTAAGCACTAGGTTCTTTTCACATGTACCGCAGAATACACCGAGCCCACAGTTGCTACAGTCATTGGCATGCTTGAAGTTCATGCCCTAGTTTATCCTGTGGCAACTTGTTCAAATACCTACACTTCTAGCTACACAGGGACTTTGGAAACAAAGTGCTGCTAAGGAAGAGGGAGATAAAAAAACCTTAATTTTCTATTCATTCTCTTTTTAGCTGAGGAAAGTATTGCAGAATCCAAGTTGTTCTGATCCATAATAGGAGTTACCAAAAATACACAGAACACAGTGCCTGGCAGATGCCACCCTCTCCCACTACAGCGCCTCTCAGCCCTTCAGACCGCAAAAGATGGGTAGAAAGTCTACACTTTTTTTATTCAGGCCTACCTAGTGAGAAAAACACTGTTGACGTGCACTTCCCTGATGCCCAAATTCTGAAGCAAACCCAGTCAGGGCCATCGGAACTCTCCAAAACAGAAAGCAACAAGTACCTTTAAACAGATTGGACACTACCTAACCCACTTGTGTTCAGTAATTGCTAGAAGAACAGTCAAACATCAAAAGCAGCATCAAGGCACATCCAACTCATCTGACGTTAGCCTTTTTTTTTTTTTAATAAGCATATAAACATTCAGAATTTCTATCTGAATTGGCCTTTTCCTCTTCCAAAATGACATCACAGTGAAGAACATGGCACCTAGTCCTACCTTCACAGTGTTTGAGGTCTAATCACCTGTCATAATTTTTTTTTTGGCCGAAGTATTAGTTCAGCTGTGACAGCCAGAATACTTTAAAATTTGAAAAATTGTGATTTTAAGAGCCTAAATTTATCCACAAAGTCTCAAACTGACATTTTGGCCCAATAAGATCTTCTACATATAAAATAATCTCATTTAAAAAAAAAAAGAGAGTAAAATTGATGCTCTTAGAAGTTGTTTTTAAATATTTAGAACTAGACTCTGATGTCAATGATTTCAGTTCATTGGTGGTATCCCATGATACCAGTGCAGCTCCTAAACATAAGATATTACTTTTTAATAGCTCCATTAAACATGTTTCAAGATACAAAACAATTTTGCGAGGCCTCAGGGAATGAAAAAAGAATGGGAAATTATGCTATGTGTGAGTCAATTACGCTATCTGTGAGTCAACATTAGCTCCTCTTCACTCTCTAAGTATCTACACAGAAGACTGTTTCATAACTGCATTCTGTCTTGGACTTTTTGACAGCACATGATCATTCATTGTTTCCTCCTCCCAGACTCAAAAGCAAAAAACCAGAGGAAAACTACCAGTTTTTAATAGTTCATGGTAGGTAGTATATGAAAAACCTAACATGTATTCAAACAATACTGATTTAATCTATGACAAAAGTTTATAATAAGGTCAGACATCGCATTATCCACTAGAGTCCAAATGGTTTTGCTTATACAACCAGTATTTTTAATTATAAATTAATATTACCAGTCGTGAGAGTAACAATGAGTTTCATTCATTCCTTAAAAACTAAAACAACATGGGAACTTTGAGACAAAAGCTTCATGTGTGATCGTGCTAACAGAGCTTCTGGGAAGATACTACTTACAAAACCAAGAGGATGATTCAGCCTCTCTTTGCGTATTTGTTTCTTCATTCTTCTGCAACTGAACATAAATTTGGATTAACCATTCCAGCATTTCGCACTATTTCATTTTCAATGTCATGTGTTAATGACCTTTGGACTACTGAAACAGGACCACATAAGCAGCTCTTTTTTATGTCCAAGTGAAAAGCCCAATATCCCATTACCTCTATCAAAGTTTTCATGAAAACTTACTGTAAGCAAATTTTGCAGAAATACACAATAGTTTTGTCTAGTCACTTTTGTCTACTGAAAGTCTCAAATCTATACAAAGTGGCTTTCTATATCCTCGTCTTACATCCATGATTACTGAAAAATTGGTTTCTGAAGAGTCTGACAACATCCAAAGCAAGATGGCAAGTATCTTCTTATTTATCTATATTCATTATGAGAATCAAATGTCCCAAACTTCTTGCAATAGTTATTACAGAGAAACTGTAAAGTACAGGCAAGAATAAGTAGCCTCATTAACAATTAGTCAATTTTACTTAGCAATCCCACAGAAGCAAGTCATTGGCTCTCAAGCTAAGCATCACAAATCAATTCTCCTTTGAAACTACTTGGCAAAAGTGAAATAACTGCAGTATACACAAACAGGAGGTTCTGCCTCCAGAGGTGTCTTCCCAGACTATCTGTCTTCTTCCTTCTAACAGCTCCCCAATTTCGCTGCAGTCACCAAACTGAAACGCAATCAGATAAATTTAGACAGTATTTTGTGTGCTTGCAGACCATGAATAAAGCCATTAAAATCCCTACATCTACCACTTCTGATTCCCATCTTGCAATACTCGCTCATCCTGAGCACAAAATGTCCTAATGGAAATTACACAGATTAAACTTAACAACGACTACAGATCTGAATAATTAAATTTCCCATTTTATCAGAAAAGTGCCAGTATTTTCTTTTTTAGTTTCTGACTGAGATCACGGCTTAAATCCTTATTCTGAGATGTCACAAAAATATATCAGTATTTACAACTATCCTATACACTCTTACAACTTGTCATTTAAACCGCTTGATAATGGGACCTCTCCCTCTAGTAGGTCTGCAACCAATCTGTCAAGCACACCCTATTTCATCAAATCTTTCTAACCAAGCAAATACAACACTTAACTAGCTGATCTGCAAAAATATCTTCTAATGCATTAGTTGCCAAATTTGAACAAAACGAAAACACCACTGACCATCATTCAAGCCTGTCGAGATCTATACTAAAGCTCCGTTTCTCTATACAGGACCTACTCTTTAGTTCTGGTAAAGCCAAGGGGCATAAGCAGGTACCGTCCCTGACAAGGCAACTCTGCCCTCAGACACTTATCCTTCACCAGCATCAGAGAAACCATACAAACGAGCAGGACAGAAGCCAAAAACCTCCCCTTCTGGCAGCAATACACAGTACATACAAACAACAAGTTTTTATTATGCAGAACCGAAAACATCCTTCGGGCTTCTCCTCCACCACGTCTCCAGTAAATTTCCTACTCCCATCGAACTTCCTATGGTGGGTTTGTTGCTGTTATAAAGAAGAAAGATCCACTTGCAAACAACATAAATCTTTCCTTCTGTAGCCCTACAAGTTCCTTCATGCTCTTCATTAAGTGAAAAACACAAGCCCCGTACATGCAAGTACAGAACAGTAAACTCATCCGGAAGATAATCATCAGGAGTAGAGATCTCCAGGAAGAGACAGTGAGGAAGGTGGCCTGACTTCAGTATACCTGTCCCTATGTACCCTACACCTGGATTGTGCTCTGCTCTTTCTATCTTCAGCTCTGGCCCTTGCCTGACTATCAATCAGTCACTTAAAACTCATTTTCTAATCTATACCATAAGAACAACAACCAAAAAAATGAAAGCGTTCCCTATTCCAGATCTTGTTTTTTTTAAAATCTGTATTTCACAGGTTTAGTGCAAGAGCAGCCAGGTAAAACCAGAGGATTTGAGAGCTGGAAGGTGGAACTAACAGCTGGAGATTGTATTCACCCAACCGTAATAAGCAGCAGCCAGACTAGTCTCCCTGACTCTTTCCTAATCCACCATGAGAATGAGTGGACTTCAGCCCAGCTGAGGATTCCATCAGACGCAAATATTAATTCCTTCCAGCAAATACTACATCTGTCTGGAAGGGCACAACACTTCCTACCTAATGCAAAAGAACTTCTAACCTCTCCCCCAAAACACTACCTTTTCAGTCACAGCTATTTTACAAATGGAATCAGACAACTTCCTTGCTCAGATAAGCCACGTATCAAAAGGCTTAACTGTACCAGTGACAGAATGTGTGCAGTTTCTTAACTCTTGCTAAACGATCAGCTCAACAGCAGGGATGCTGTATTAAAGATTCCATTAATTTTAAAAATACATTTTTAAAGCATCCGTGGAAGGACAAGCCCATTAATGGCATAAACTACTTTCCAAGCTCCTAAGCTTTCAGCTTGATCAGAGAAAGGGAATCTGATTCACTAACGAATAAGCTAACAAAAGACCAAGAAATACACAGAGAAAAATCAGTATTCGAGGGGACAATCAACAACATTTCTCAGTTTATGCTTTCCTCATTTTGTAACAGGCCCATGAGCCATGGATAAGGTATATACAAGTACATTTCTGACCTATATCTAATCTTTTGTAGTCAGAGGGAGACAGATACATCTACACACACCAGCAATCGCCACGGGTATTTCAAATGTATTGGAAAATATTGTGCTAATTTTAAAAGGTTGAGTTATACAATGTTGGAGGAAGAAATCTGGTTCTAGGCATATTTAAAATGTACTAAGCACTATCTCTAAAAATAGAGGAAAAGTTAAACATAGCTGGAAGCACACTGCATAAAACAAATACATCACTACACCAGTGCTATGCATAACTGGTAGGAAACGCTTTACACTCTCTGTTAGCATCTTCAGTCAGTGGGACTTGCCATATAGAGTGCAAGAGAAGCAAGGGAAAATTGACAAAGTTTGGCGAGAAAAAAATAAAAAAATACATCAGCGAGCTAACTGCTATGTTAGCCCTTAGCTATTAATAAAATAGCCATTAGAATAACTTAATAGTTAGCTATTCTTCAGCTGTTCCTTGATTAACATAATTAATATTCAGAGCGAGCGACTAAAAATCTCAACCCAGTCTGAAGATGACTTGCATACAAAACTTGAACCTGAAAGTGTATTTCTTTCCAAGAGTCTTCCCCCCCCTTCCACCTTCACTTCTTTCCAGGTGAAGCATGTCCACTGCTTCATCACAGGTAGAATGCTCTCTGCAAATCTGCATACAATGACTAATTTCACATAGTAACATAATGGCTAGGAGACCAATTTATGGGTGGGGTGAGTGGGGGTGTAATGGGGGCGGGGGGTGGTGGTGAGGTGTCTTTTCTAAATGGAGGTACCAAGGAAACATCATCTTCCTAGCTTACCATCTATATATCCGAGAATGGTAAAGATGCGCAGCCTGCAGTGATAAACACCACTGTTCAGGCTTTTCAATTCATACAGGGCTTGGGTTGGGGAGGTGTGTTGTTTTGTTTTGAAGGAAAAAAAAAAAATTCTGTTCAGAGATGCTATTTAAATTAACCATTTAAAGCTAAGCCTAAATCTATAGGTAACAAATTGCTGCAGTCTGTTCCAATGGATTTACAAGAATGTTTGACGCATTCAGGGTAGAAAAGGACATGACAAATTAAAAGAACTAGTATTCAAACACAGAACACAAAGCTATTTTGCAAGTTTTTTGAAGGTTGCATGAACTTTTTAGTCAGTCTTCCAATATCACTTTAAAACTTCACGTCTAGAGGTATATCAGATTTCAGCTCGTCAATAATGCATCTAATAAAAAAGTTATTCAGAGGAAGTGACTGACTAAGGTCACAGTATATTTATTGGGTTGTTTTGGGGTTTTTTGTTCAGTTGGGGTTTTGTGGGCTTTTTTTTTTTTAATGGACACCAGTTACATAAAAAAGCAATTTTTTGATTTTATTGATGAGCCTTCTCCCCTCTTTTTGTTTTACCTTGAAAATACAGCATGACATAACTGTTACATTTGGGATTTAATCACTTGTTTCACCTCAAGTAAGACAACAAGCAATCTTTGTATACTATGTTGCAGTACACAAATAATAAATTGATCAGGTAAGACTCCACAACTTTAGTGCACCACAAAAGTAGCATTCGGTCAGTCAATTTTTCAACCCATCATTCCCATTTCACTCATTTTTCAAAAGATGGTTAAAAGCCATAATTGGAAGAGCCTCCTATCAAGTATAAAAGTAACTGGTATCTGGACTACCTAATAAGAACCTTTCAACTGCAGGGTACATACAGGTTATTGGAGCACGCCTCTATATTTCCTCTACATATTTCTATATACTCAAGACGGACAAAAACAATCATCTCCAGTAATTCACAATCAAATGTTTGCTGTTCTATAGCACACTTTGCTGTACGGTGCAATATATGTCACTCTTATTTATTGAAAATAGTCACTTCCGTTTTCCATTAATTTGTATACAGCAAAGTGTCTCCTAAGCATTACATTGTCAACTACACGTGATTCTTGGTCTAAGTTCAAAATATTTAACACTCACTATGTTTTAAAAATTAAGTAGACCACTTGCCCTTTTCAAAAAGAGTAGTAACGCTAACACAAATCTTTTCTTTCCATGGTCTGAGGCATAACTGATCACAGAAAATACATACCGTTTTCAACTATTTCATTACCTTGCTTCCTCTATCAGGCAACAAAAACAAACACTGCTGACAATCCTTAAAGATTGTCTTTGCAACTTCTACAGCCTCTCTGGGATTAAGTCCTTAAAAACTTCACTTCATTTGCTATTACAATCAACTGGTTTATATAACAGATCAAAGCACAAATAACAGGACGTCAACTTTATGTTGCTTGGCTACTAAGCACCATATTTTTTCATATTTTCGCAGTGACTAGCAGAGGAATTTCAAGAACTCACTCTTATGCTGAGGCATGCTATCAGCCACTGTTGAAATGGGCCTGGCAATCTGGTTTATTTACATGTTCTGCTACACGCAACAAGCATTTGAAAGAAATTCTTCTAAATGGACTACGGTAAACTTTATCTGAAGGCTGCTACCATTTCCCTCCTAATCCAATTAATTTCTTCTCCTTTTAAGAGAACCCACTAAATGGGGCACTCCACCAATGCAGGCACTGTCCCAACCACAGAAGAATGCAACACGGCCAACTACTGAATAAAATAATTCGTCTGACTGCATTCTAAACTTAAATGTATAGTGTTTTGCATATATTAGGCAAATAAATCAGTAAGTAATCCAAAAATGAAAGCCAATTTTCAGTGGCCAAGTCTTAAATCTACAGAGTCACCCTAGTGGCAATAATTTTCCAAATATGTTGAAAATATTTTCTCAGAAGTAGTGAGCTACTTTTTTTCCACTGAACGAGTAGTTGAAGTGACAGATATGTGGACACTCTGCCACCAAACGTACTAAGTGTAACTATTCTAAGACTGCACTACGCCTTCCCACTCTGGGATCCTCTCCTCAGAGGAATTAAGTTATCGCTCTTCTGATTGATATCACCAGGCACCATCCCAAATTGCTGCTTCTCATTCTTTTCACACAGCTGAATTCCTATAGTTAGAGAGATCTATAACCACATTTCACTTATAAACGTAACACTAAACTATGACTCCTTCGGGGCTGCAAGGCCTTCTCCCTGGCTGTAGGCACCACAGGGAAACAGTGCTCTACAACTACTGTAAACTTCGTTTCCCAGGAGATAGGACATAGGTCTACAGGGCCTCCACAACTGATTCCAGGTATAAAACTTTGCCCTGTTCAATTTATGGTGTCATTAAAATCTATTCAATGCGTTTTCAGCAGCCTTGAAGATGGCACTTGATGACTACGAGTGGACTAAGACAAGCGTAGCAAACGCTGCCATGAAGTCTATCCACAGGGGTTAAAAGCTTTTCAGTATTCCCCTCCTCAAAGTCACTCGCTCTGCTGCTAGGCTATGAAACATACAGGTTTGTGAATCCACTAACTGCATACTTTCTCCAGGTTTACGGGAAACAGAAGTTTCTCATATTCAGTTGTAAGACTGAGACTCATCTCACTAATAACAAGAAGACAGCAACTCAGTTTACAGGAAGCAAAAGGCATGTCCTATCACACAATACAAAAAAAAAAAAAAAAAACACCACAAAACCCACACCAGAAAGAACCTCTATGTTATTCATCTCATGCCAAAAAATGAAGTAATTGAAAACACAAAGATAACCTGAGCTTTATTCCTCCTCCCATACTACCAAAACACTTCTAAGGATATTCCAAATCAGAATAAACAAAAATCTGCTAAACATTTTGCTCCTTGCACTTTATGGAGTATGTCTTCACAGCAAAGCTACCCAGATATCAGTCTACAGCCAATACACGTCAGTCTCCAAACTCCATTGCGTGTGAATACGGTCAATCTTGCTAAGCTAGGCCATCTTCAGGTTAGCACTTTTTCTCCAACATCTGACCCCAGCAGGACTGTTAATCACGTGTTAAAGAACCACACTCCCCACCCCAGCTTAAAGGGTAGTGCAGCATTACCCTTCATCAAACAGTTTGACCTCTTCATTTGTCTTTGAACGCATTCTGCATAAGCAGCTGCTCTTCATGGTAACTACCTCCTTCAATTAACTGCTATGAAAGCCTCTATCAAGAGGCTATCTTTTTATATCATAACATCTGACAAACTTTGAAAACCCTTTTACAGTGGACTCTACCCTCAAGGTCTGAGTTTAAGCTGCGCCCTCCTCGTTAACTATATTGTAATTGGTCTCAGCCAAAACCTGTTTTTCTCCCAGCACCAGAACTTCACTCAACAACGCTGACGAGGCATTTGTGAACCGAAACATCCCGGCAGGCTCAGTCCAACAGCGGAATGCTTTAGAGCTATTATTGCACAGGCCTGATCAGTTCAAAACACCCCACGGCGTGGTGTCTCCCTACAGGCACATCAGAGGTCACAAAAACATCCCTTCAACGTCCAAGCTTGCCCTTTTTAGCACGCAGCTCGGTGTCTCAGTTCCACGCAATTGTTCTATTTATACCCTAGGACCTCTTGCATGCGCTGGATGAAATCCACTCCCGATACAACCCTTGAAAATGCCAGTCCCTACTATTATCAAGGAAGAAAAAAAAAAAAACAGGTCTCACAAATTGCTCACTTTGATTACAGCAGCCAGGGCTGAAACTGACTGTCTATGGCACATTTTTTCCCCCTCCACTTCCACACCAGGGGTTTTCAGAAATTTTCCAATCATGTCTCAGATACGTACTCTTTTTTTAGCAGCCACTGATAATAACCCTCAGCTCAAAACTTCTTTTGCTGGCAAAACTTCTCTACAGGCAGTTTTGCCTTCATGGTCTTTGCTTCTACCCTGTAAGTTTCATCTGGCCTAGAAGCGCTCAGGAGACCATCTCTCACCCACAGAATTGTTTCCAGTGGCTTAAATGCACGTGTCCCATTCTTAGCCATTTCAGTTAATTTCTTAAAGGAATTACAACCAGAGTCAGTATTCAGCTTTTTTTCCTTTTTTAAAACTAACTTTAAATTCCCCACTTGCAATTTCGTACACCTCCCTGTAAAGAAAGCTTGTTTTCTTCTTTATCAACGTTGTGAATGTCCCTTACCAACTGTCAGATTAAATTCCAATTTAAACTAACGTGTCTCACAATATTCTTCAAAGCCTTGCATTCATCCCACCCAGTTACATACTCAGCTAGTCCCATGATACATGCCAACAACTAACAGGTTTACTTCTCCTGTTGTCTCCTAACTTCTCATCTTGTACGGCTTCCAAAAGGACAGTAACTACTCCAAAGTAGTTGATAGTCCTTGTGAAATCATCAGCAAGATTCATTTCTAGAATCTCCTGAGAAAAAAGTTTGGAAGTTCTATTTAAAAAAAAAGCTGCTAAAATGATTTTCCTACTTTCTAAAACAAAATTAATAAGGGGGAAAAAAATTCCCCCAAAAAAACTACTGGATTTTTTTGCCCAAACAGTGACTGCAGCTCAAGATAATCATGCAATATTCCTAACACCTCCCTGAGCTTCCTTTACTCCCTTTGACAAAGCAGATTCTACATGAGCAAGTCTCCTGAAAACATATACTAGAGATAAGCAGCTCACGAAGAGGCCTGTCGGCCGTGCTGTACCATACAAAGAATAAAAGTATTAATTAGCAAGTTTTCAGGATGATAACTGGCTCTTCCCTACAGTGTGGAAAACAAACAACAAAAAGAACAGCCAAGAAAATAAAATGCATCGCTTAACTTTCACAATATCTAGCACACTTCAACTTCTATCCCTTCCTACCCCAGGCTTCCCCTGTACTACAGGAGGCAGGTAGCAATATCAAAGCAGTAGCACTCCTGCTTTAAAAGTGTTCTAAAATGTTTGCAAGTTTGATAATTTATTTTGCATTCTGCTTTGTAAAGTGCAACACAGGAATAGTTGTACATGGATGCATAAAACATTTTTGCACAGAACTATGGAAATGTTCTTCTTGAAACGTTACTCTTTCAAAAAATTTAAACACCAAAATCAAATCTAAATCCCTTCCCTCTCGTAAGGAAGTTTCTCACTGTATTTAGCATGTCAGAAAACACAAATTCAACTGCAGGACAGCATTCCACAGCTGCTGGTACAAAGGACACGCAGTGAGTGTTAAGCATTAAACCAACACAAACAGCAAATCAATTTTCCAGAAGAGCCTTTCAGAGCATTTCAGAACTTCAAAATGGAGGGAAAGAGGCGGCAAAGGGGAGCTACGAAAACCAAACAGCTTTGCTCTTCCGCAGATAAGTGACTCAACACTAGGTACAGATGACAGAAAAACATAAGACATTACATTTATTAAACAACACCGAGTTATGCTAATTATGACTGGAAATAGTTTCCTATTCAAAAAGTCCCAGGAGTCAGAAAGACATACTACTCAAAATACACAACGAACACTTCTACACAAGTTAACACTGAAGTTACTGTTCATACATACTGTTTCTTGCAGTGATTGTAAATGACTGAATCATTTTATGTGATACCCAAAACGTTTTAAAAATTAGTTTAGGTGGTCCCAATGTCTAAGAATTAAGATAACTAAGAAGTATCTGGTCAGCCGGCGGCGATCCCCTTGCAACCCACCCCCCAAAGGCAGAGGAGGGGGGCTCCAGCCCCCCCACGCTTCTGAGGCGCAGGCGCACGCTACAGGCACCGGTCCTTGCAAAGGCTGTGGGCGCCTCGCCACACGCACAACAGCCGTCCTTGCCCACCAATTTCTCCCTCCTCGTGCCCGTCCCCTGGCTGGCAGCAGAATTCGAAAATTCAAATTAGAGAGCAGGACAGTGCGATGCTCTCCTCGACCAGGCACATTTCCACCAGCCAGACACAGCTCCCATTTCTGATGGACGGATGTCAACCTTAGCTGGTAAAACCATGCTAGGTCACCCTTGCCAAGCATGCTGCAGGCTTGGGAAAGACAGGAGGCAAGAACTATTACTCGTCCACAGCACAGATTAGTTGGACAGGCTTGTAAGTTGGTCAAACGAAATTTACACTTTCTTGACAACATGAAGATAGAAGCGAGAGGGGAAGAGGTATTTCACTGCTATGCTTCCACGTTCAAATCCCCAACTGTTGCAGCTACATCAGCTTTTCAATAAAGCTACCAGGCTTTCCTTAATTTTTAACCTTTCTCCAGCTTCACACCTCAAACTCAGGAATTTCCACAAACCTTTGGGAAGAGAGGATAGCTGGTAAAATGAAACCCAAGAGATTCAGTTTCACAGGCGACAGATAAGGAATTTAGGAAACAAAAGTTCACACAACCTTAAATGAAATCAGTCACCGTCTAGACCATACTCTAGCTTTGAAATAATCTGCTTATTAACATTTAGACACACACATTGCTAGTGTTGTCGCCTCTCTTCTCTCTAGTTTAGGCTCTCTCTAACAAACCAAAAGAAAAAAAAAACCCACAAAAACCCCACAATATTTTTTAGCTGCAGCATTTCAAACAGCCCCTCTAGGGACCAGAGGCGAGCGGAGGCTCAGCCGCCCGCCCGCCCGCGGCCCGGGGCAGGCGCTGGGCCCGGCCGCCC
>Ga0065711_1040071_pt1 | contig 17269 bp, 14 predicted proteins | sample Hoacrofraction12_FD_59098 | JGI IMG/M metagenome (GOLD analysis project Ga0065711, IMG submission 59098) | Hoatzin crop microbial communities from Cojedes, Venezuela - Epithelial fraction 12 v2 (version 2) | ecosystem: Host-associated > Birds > Digestive system > Esophagus > Crop | place... | reverse complement strand
GTGGAAGGCTGGGGGGGGGGAGCGAGTAGAGGCCAGAAAAATAGGAGGTGGGAGGCTGCAGAGGGGTGGAAGGTTGGGTGGGAGTGAGTAGAGGCCAGAAAAACAGGAGGCTGGAAAGGGGTGGGAGGCTGCAGAGGGGTGGGAGAGGGGGGGGAGTGAGTAGAGGCCAGAAAGGCTCTTTCCTCTGGTTTCTTTTTCTTTATCTCTGTTTCCTGCCTTGTTTATTCCTCTGATTCAAGTTCTCTCTCGATCTGTGTGTTCTGCTTCCCATTCATCATATTCTCTCTTTTTCTCTGTCCTATTCCTGCACGTAGTGTGCGAGCGAGGCTTATTGTCTGCAAGCTGCATCTCGTATGAGCTCTAAGACACCCACATGCATTTTCTCTCAGGGGGAGGAGAGCCAAACAATTGGAATTACGGAAGAAGGGAAGAGATAAGGAGAGAGAAGCATCTGAAGTGTCGAAGTCTCCCAGCAGCACTAAGAGTGAGAGCTGCAGTGAGTCCTGCGCCCTCGGGGCCCTGTCACCCCTCTTCTGCATCCCAGTCCCTCCCCTGGCTCGCTCTCTCTCCCACACTGCTATGATTATTTGTTTTCTCTGCTCTTGTGTACCTTCTTTTTCCATCTCTCTCTGACTTGTCCCCATCTTTTAGGTGCTCCCTAAGGTCTGCCCTGGAGCCTGTGGCATTCTTTTCCTTCTTCCGCTCTTTCTGTTCAGCTCCCCGTTACTAGTATTGCTTTTCTCCTTCTCTGTCCCATAGCCTGTCAGTATTTTTGCTTTGGTGCTCTCTGTCTGGCTCCTTGTCCCTTGATTCTAGGCCTTTCTTCTCAGCTCTGTAGTACATCACAGATCTACTACTTTCTCCATGTCTATTCCATTCTATTTTCTCATCTCTCTTTGTCTGGGTCCCTGCCCTTATTCTTTTTTCCTTGGTCATGCTGTAGGGTTTTTTTTTTGCATCTCCTTTCTGCTCCCTGTTCTTCATTTTTGGTCTCTGTCCTGCTCCCTCTTCTTCTTTCTGCTGCTGCTCTTCCTCTCTCCATGCTGCTTTTTTCTCCATCTCTGTGGAACTGCCTGTCCCCATCCTTCTCTCACTGTCCCTTTCTCTGCTTTGTGCTTTCTTGTTACACCACCGCTGTACCGCTATCTGTCACTCTTCTCCTGTCTTGTAGCATCCTGCACCTTGCTCCTCATTTTTGGCAGCCACTGCCCAGCAGCGCATCGTTCCAGGAGCCAACTGACCAACTGTTCTCCGCTGGACTGACGGGCGCAGCTCCGGGATGGACTGCCGAGGTGTCGGAGGGACAGGGAGGGAGCATAGGGGGCACCAAGGCTCAGAGCAGACCCGTTCCCCAGATTCATTCAGTGCGTGACTGAATAAACACCCATCGTCTCTTTTGCCTTCCCGCCTGTGTCTGTGTTTCCTTTGCACGGGACAAGAGGCTGTGACGGACCCCAGGGAGGAAGAGACTCACTTCGTGGCTCAGGAGATGGCCCCCTGTTCCTGCTGGGCTCCAGCTGTGGGCCGGGGTGGAGAAGCTGCAGGTGCGGGTAGTGGGGCTGATGGCGATGGCCCCTCCCTTTAATGCGGTGGCTGCCGGTGCATGTGCCGGTGCTGCTGTGCCCCGGGTGGCTGTGGAGGGGCCAGTGCGAGCCGAGAGAGGCGCGGAGCTGTCACCGAGCTCCGGCTGCAGCAAAGGAGAAAGTGAGCGGGGGGGATGTAGGGGGGTGACCGACCGGGGGGTCCGGGGTAAAGCCCCCAGGAGGGCAGCAGTGCCTGCCGGGGGGCCGCCGGGCAGCGGGAGCTGCTGGGGGGCAGCCTGGCCGGCCAGGTCTGTGTCGGAGGCGAGGAGCTGGTGGCGGTGCGGCGCCGCGTCGGAGGGTGGCTACCGGGTGCACCGGTGGGCGGGGCGCGGTGTCCCTTCCAGCTCCGGCAGAGGAGAAGGTGCCTTTTGCGGCGTGCTGGGAGCTGTAGTCTTGGGGGGCTTTAGTTCCCTATTGCGTATTGCTTTAAAAATATTCTTTCTACACCTACCTTTTGCATTTGCTGTCTTTTAAAAATTATTCCTCGCACTTCAGTAGCACCCTCGCTGTTCAAATTTTCTGTCTGTGTCCTCATTTATTTAGTTTGCTCTCCCTATTTTTTAATTCTTACCCCCCTTAATCCCTTGGGTTTTCAACTTCGGTTTCTGTGTCTGCTTTTATCAAGCTCCCTATCCCTATATTTTATTTCTTTTCTGTGGGCCGTGCACCCTCTTGCTTTTATAATATACTTGCTATGTCTCTATTTAGTTTGCCATCCTTATTTTGTACTTTTTTTGTCTCTTAATCACACAGATTTAAATTTTTTTTACATCTGCTTGTATTTAGTTTTCTGTTTCTCTTTTTTAATCTTTTCCTTTCTTAATCCCCATCGCTTTTAAAATTTATTCTCTAAGTTTCTGTTTATTTACTGCCCTTATTTTAAAACTTTTTTCCTTTATTTTCCTAATTCCTGTCACTTTTAACATTTTTTTATGTTGAAGGAAGGCATTAAAGGAATTTTAGTAGAAGCATCCTTGCCTAATAGTTAAGGAATTTAGTAGAAGCAGCACTGCCTGATAGTTGCTATGCAGAGAACTGAAGGTGCTTATCTATTGTGTAAATTAACTGAGGCAGAGTCTTGCTTTTCCTTGCAAAGGGGGTAATTCCTGATAAGGGCTGGGGAGTTGCCCAGAACTGGCTAAGACTGACCTTGCAGCTTGGATGGAAGCCAGAAGAGAACTGAGTTTGCCCAGAAACAAAAGTCAGTCAGCGAACACCTCGATGAAGAGGATGAGCCTTAATCTTGGGACCCCCGATGACCACCACCAGGAGGCACCGCGCAAGCACGGCTGAGAGGAGTCTAGGGAAATTACTCTTTGGAACTGATTTTAATACAAAGCAGGGATAGGTCATGCATATGTATAGGCAGATTGGGAATTTGATGAATATATAATATTTGACTGTATAAATTGAAGAAGCAAGCTGTCTGGCATGCATGGCTTTGGTGGGACTACCCCCCGTGCTGCCCGGTGCTGAATAAACATACCTACTTTACAATCTTACAGATCGTGGAGTCTGTTTTCCGCATGTCAATGTCATCTTTTTTCCAGTTCGCGGTCTGTATTTTTTTCTCGTCTGTCCTTTACACATTTGCTTTTGAAATGTTATTTCTTTGTCTGCATTTTTGTTATAGTTTGACTGTGGCTGGCAACAATAGGGCCACGTGGCTGCTCTGCTGCCCCTCCCCCCACTGGAGTGGGGAGGAGAATAGAAAGAAAAAGGCAAAAGTGTGGGTTGGGATAAGGGCAGTTCTAACAGAACAGCAAACAAAGGGAACAGTAACAACAACAATACTGATAAGGAGAATACATAAATAGCAGAATGCACAGAGCGATTCTCACCACCCGCTTCTGCATGCTCCTGAGCCTTGACTGACTTCCTGCTGCCCAGCTCCCCCCAACCAGCACCCAGTATGACAGCACGTGGTATGGAACACCCTGTTCTGTTTGGCCAGGTTGGGTCAGTCTGCTCAGCTGTGTCTCCTCCTGGCTCCTGGTGAAAATTAACCCTCTCCTGGCTGAACCCAGGATAGTTTTACTTCACTGTCTGTATTTTTCTTTTTTTTTTTTTGCCTTATTGTCTCAATCCTTTTCTAAAAATACCCTTTCTATGTTTACTTTTATCCCATTTGCTGTCTTTGTTTTTCAGTTTTCTTGTCTTTCCTTAGCGCCATCACCTTTAAAATTTTTTTCCAAAGTCTACTTTTATCAAGCTCCCATTCCTAGTTTTCATTCTTTCTTGTCTGTCATGTACCCTGTCAGTCTTCATTTTTTTTATGTCTCTGTCCAGTTGCTTTTAAACTATTCTTTTCTGTGTCTACTTTTATCTACGTCACCGTCCCTATTTTTCAATTTTTCACTCTCGCATTCCTGTTAGTTTTGAAGTGTTGTTTCTAGATGTACTTTTATCTCATTGTCTCTCCCTCTTTGTTAATTTTTTCCTGTTTCCTGTATCCTGTCTCTTGTAAAATTTTTGTCCTAGGTCTGCTTTTATCGAGATGTCTCTCCCTGTTTTTTAAGTGTTTCCTGTCTGCCTGGTACCTTGTTGCTTTTAAATTTTCTTTCCTAGTCTATTATTACCCAGTTCGCCACCTTTCTTTTTCAGTTTGTTCTTGTCTGTCCTGTACATGATCACTTTTCTAATTTTCTTTCTATTTCTTAGATATTTAGATTTTTTTTTTGCTGTTTTAAAATTTTTTCCTCTCTTGATGTCTTCACTTTTGAATTTTTGTTTCCGTGTTCACTTTCATGTCTTTTTCTGTCTCTATTGTCTGCTTTTTTCCTATCTGTCCTCTACACTGTCAATTTTAAAATTTGTTTTTTAAGTCTACATCCTGGGTTCAGCTGGGCTAGCATGAATTTTCATGAGAAGCTGGTCGGGCAAACCCAAACCAGCTGATTGAATGGGATGTTCTGTACTGTGTGACATCATGCTTGGTACTTAAGGGGGCGAGCTGGCTGAAGGAGGGGGATTTTCTAGTTGGCAGGAAGCTGAGCATTGGGCGGCAAGAACATAGCATGCCGTGTATTCTTTTTATCAGTATTATCATTGTTATTTTTCTTCTCCCTTTGCCATTCTGTTAAACAGTTTTTATTGCAACTCACAAGTTTTGCCTTTTCCTTCTGACTCTTCTCCCCGTGCCACCGGGGCTGGGAGAGGAGGGAGAGAGCAACTGCGTGGTTGGTTGTCGCTGGCAGGGACCTAACCACAATGCTGCCTTTTAGTTTGGTCTTGCTTTTTTTAAGTTAAGTTCTTTCCTCTCTTAATCCCAGGGCTTTTAAATTTATTAATTTTTATCTCATTTCCTGTATTTTTTTTAAATTATCTTGTCTCATTATCCCTTGGCACGATCGCTTTTTAAATTTTCTTTCTACATCTCCATTTTAGTTTGCCAATGTTTCTTTTTATTTTTTCTGTTTATTTCCCGAAATTCCCACTGCTTTTAAAATTTTGTACATTTATCACAGTTTATTGTCTTTATTTTGCTGTTATTTCTTTTAAATATTGGTTGTGTTTCCTTAGCGCCGTCGCTTTTTGAGTTTTCTTGCTCAGGCTTTTTCAGTTTGCTGTATCTATTTTTTAGCTTTTCCCTTTAGATTCTTAATGCCCCTCATATCTGAGTGTTCTACGTCTGCTTTTTTCACTTCGATGTCTTTAATTCTTCATTCTCTTTCCTTAACGCCCTTTCCTTTTAGATTTTCTACATCTCTGTTTCAGTTTGCTTTCTGTAATTTTCATTTTTTTTCCCTTTTATTTCCATCATCTCTGTTGTTTTTTAAATTTTGTACTTTTCTTTCATTGGCCGCCTTTACATTTTAATTACGTTTTCTCAGGTTTCCGTAGCGCCATTGCTTTTTAGATTTTCTTTCTTTTGACATCTCAGTATAATTTCTCGACACTCTTTTAATTTTGGCTAATTTCCTTAATTTCTTTTATAACGTTCTGTATAATTTTATCCCGGCTGCTGTATTTATCTCCCTGTCCTCGTATTTTAATTATTTCCTGTGTTTCCTTAGCACCCTCGCTTTGTAAGTTTTCTTACTCTGTTTCTTTTAGTTTGCTGTTCTATATGTTCATTTTTCCCTTTATTTCCCTAATCCCATCACTTTTCAAATTTTCTTTTTACACCTGCTTTTATTCCTTTTGCTGTTTTTTAAAATTATTTCTTGTCCTTTTTTTATGCTATCGGTTTTTAAGTTTTCTTTCTGAGTCTCCTTTCTAGCGTGCTATTTCTATTTCATAATTATTTCCTTTACTTTCTTAATGCCTATCATTTTTAAAATGACCTTCATACACCTGCTTTTGTCACTTCGATGTCTTGAGTTTTAGCTATTTCTTCTCTTTCTTTAGTGCCCATGCTTTTTAGATTTTCTTTCTGTGTCTGCATTTTAGTTCACCATCCCAATTTTTCAGGTTTTTTTTCCTCCCTTTTTTTCCAGGGTGGCTGCAGAGGGGTCAGGGGAGGGAGTGATGTGCTGTGGGGCTGTTCATTCAGGATGGGCTCCAGATGTGGGCCAGGGCAGCCTAGGTGGGACCTGTGAGGTAAGAATGGGGTCGGGCCAAGGTGTTAAAAAGGATGTGGGCAGGGATGGGCTGGGGCAACCCCTGGTGAGGCTGAGGATGGGGCTGGCCCTGCTGTGCAAGTGGCTTCTGCTGGGAAGGGGGCTGCCCGGGCATGCCTGTGCACAGGAGCTGGCTGAGGAGCAAATCAAAGGGCGTTCCGCAGGCAGCTGCCTCCAGCAAGAAACAGCCAGACCCATGGCGAGGAAGGATTGCTCGGAGCCATCCCTGACACGGCGCACAGCTGGCACATGGCTCTGGGAGCTCGCTGCTTCTGTCAGCTGCATGTGTGAGCCGCCATGCGTCTGGAAAGCCTCGTGGGACAGAAGCATCGAGGCTAGGATTGGACAGCCGGCACTGCGGAAGAGGAAGGTGGCAGAGACGGAGAGAGAAGCGTCGGGGTAGCAAAGGTCTCCTACCGGGAGCTGCGGTGAGTCATGAGTCCGGGCCCATCCCCGCCATGCTTCTCCAGATCTCTGGCTGCCTCCCTCTCCTTTTCGGGCTCTCTGGCTCCCTGAAGCGTTACGTTCTTCTGCCAACACCGCCCTGTATCTTGTCGCCTTCTATGTTTCCTTTCTACGTCTCTCCCGTTCTGGCTGCCCAGTTGTTGTTATTTCATTCTTCTCCCACTGCCTTCTTCCTTCTTTCTTGAGAAAATTGCAGTTCTAGGTCTCCCTCTACCCAGCGACCTACATCTGTTTTCAGTGACCCCTTCTGCTCTGCTCCCTGTCACTCTTCCGATGTCCTTTCCCTAGGACCATCTATCAGGTTCCCTCTCCTGATGTTTAACTTCTTGCCTGTATGGCCAATACCCTGTTGCTTTCAAAATTTGGTCCTTGTGTCTATGTTTAACCAGTTCCCCATCTGTGTGTTTTATTTCTTCCTGGCTGTCCTCTACTTTATCACTTTTTGAATTTTGTTTCATTTATTTAGTTTGTCAAGCCTATTTTTAGGTATTTTTCCCCTCTGTTCTTAATCCATTTGCTTTTTAACTATTCTTACTATGTCAACTTTTATCCAGTTTGTCCTTTTTTTTAAATTTTTTTTCCCTGTCCTTTACAGTGTCGCTTTCAAAATTCGCTTTCTGCATCTACTTTTATGAAGTTGCCCATTCCTGTTTTTAATTGTTCTTTGTCGGTTGTGTAGCCCCTCGCTTTTACTATCATTATGAAGTTCATTATCCCTATATTTAAATTTTTTCTTTAATTCCCTAATCACTGTTGCTTTTTAAAAATTCTCTCTGTCTACTTTTATCCTGTGTGCGTGTTAATTTTTTTCTTCTCTCCTTAGCGCTGTCGTTTTTTAAAGTATCTTTTGGCGTCTCAGTTCTACTTCGCGATCCCTATTTTTGAATGTTTTTTCCTTCCTTTCCCTAGTCCCCATTGCTTCTGAAATCTTCTTTTCACGTACCTTTTTCCCAATCTCCAAAGATAATTTCTTCTCGTAGCGCCGTCGCTTTTTAAATTTTCTGTCTATGTCTGTGTTTTTGTTTGCCGTTGCTATTTTTCAGTTCTTCCCCTTCCTTTTTTCATTGTTTTGTCTTGTTTTTTTCCCCAGTGCTGTCACTCTTTGCATTTTCCTTCTGCGTCTCCATTTTATTTTGCTGTAGCTAATTCTTAATTATTTCTTTGTTTCCATAATAGCCATTGGTTTTAAAATTGTCCGTCTGCTTTTATTTCATTTGCTGTCTTTTCATCTACATGTCGTTTTTTCCTTAGCGCCCTCGTGTTTTACAATTTTTTTCTTCTTTCAGTTCAATGTTGCTACGATTTAATTTTTACGTATTTCCTTGATCCTATTTGCTTCTACAATTTCTTTCTCCTTTCATTCCATTCCCTGTCTTTGTTTTTAATTATTTCTCGTCTTCTCTTAATGCCGACACTCTTTAGATTTTCTTTCTATGTTTCCGTTTTAGTTCACTGTCCCTATTTTTGATTTTTCCCTGTATTTCCCTAAAAAGGGTCGCTTGCAAAATTTTCTTTCCATGACTAATTTTGTTCCCTTTCCCATTTTTCCAAAAATTATTGCTCTTCTGTCCTTAGTGCAGATGCTTTTTAAATTTGTTTCTATGTCTCTGATTTAGTTCTCCTTGTCTTTTAAAATTTGTTCCTTGTTTCGTTAGTCCCTGTGGCTTTTAAAATTTTTTGTCTTCTTTTAGCCCATCCGCTGTCTTTGCTTTTATTTCTTCTCTTTCCTTATCACCCTCGCTTTTTAGATTTTCTTTCTACGTCTGTTTTAGTTCATCATTTTTCCATTTACTTGCCTAATCCCCTTTGCTTTTAGACTTTTCTACTTCTGTGCCATTTGCTGTCTTTATATCACTGTTTTTTTTGAATTATTTGTTGTGTTTTCTTAGCGACGTCACTTTTTACATGTTCTTTCTACATCTCTTTTAGTTTGCTGTCCCTGTTCTTTCATTTTTGCCTTCATTGCCCTAATGCTCATTGCTTTTTCAATGTTTGTTCTATGCCAAATTTTTCCCCTGTGACATCTTTATTTCTGGACTTCTAATAGCGCTCTTGCTTTTAAAATTGTCTTTCTATATCTCCTTATAGTTTGCCATGGCCATTGTAAAGTTTTTTCCTTTCTTCCTTAATCGCCGCTGGTTTTAAATTTTTCCGTCTACTTTTGCGCCTTCTGCCGTCTTTACTTTTTCTTTCTTGTCTTTCCTTAGTGCTGTCGTGTTTTCAATTTTCTCTTTACATCTCTGTTTTAGTATGCTGTCTGTATTTCATAATTTTCTCCTTCCCTGACAGCTATGGCTTTTAAAATGTTCTTTCTATGCCTACTTTCGTTGCTTTTGCTGCCTTTTAAAAATTGTTTCTTGTCTTTCTTTAGCACCGGTACTTTTAAAATCTTCTTTCTGTGCCTGTTTTTATCCTGTTCACCGTTTTCATTTCGCTATTGTTAAATAATTTATCTTTCCTTAGCGCCCTCGCTTTTAAAATTTTCTTTCTGCGTCTACGTTTTTGTATGCCATCGCTTCTTTTTTTGCCATTTATTTCCTTAATCCCCATCGCTTTTTAGATTGTGTATATATATCCCGGTTCATGGTCTTTATTTCACCATTAGCGCTTTTGAGTATTTCGCGGGTTTCCTTAGTGCCGTTGCTTTTTAGGTTTTCTTTCTATAACCGGTTTAGTTTGTTGTCCCTATTTTTCAGTTTTTCTCTTTATTTCCTTAACACCCGTTGCTTTTAAAATGTTCTTACTGTATACTTTTTCCCCTTCTCTGCCTTTCTTTTTTTGTTCTTTCTTCTGTTTCCGTAGTCCTCCGGCTTTTTATCTTTTCTTTCTACGTCTCTGTTTTAGATGTCTGTCCTTCATTCTTAATTTTTCCCTTTATTTTTCTAACCTTTGTCATTTTTTTAATTTTCTACTTCTATGTCATTCGCCACCTTTATTTTTTAATTAACTTTTCTCATTTTTCCTTAGCTCTGTCGAGTTCTACATGTTATTTCTACATCTCTGTTTTAGTTTGATTTCGCCACTTTTTAGTTTATTTCTGTAATCCTCATTTCCTTTAAAAAGTCTGTCTACTTTTATCCTATGTTCTGCCTTTATATTTAAATTATTTCTCGTCTTTCCTTAGAGCCCTCGCTTTTTACGTTTTCTTTCTACACCTCTTTCGGTTTGCCATCACTATTTGTGATTTTTTCGCTTTATTTCCTTAGCCCCCATCATTTTTTTCAGTTTCATTCGTTTACCTTATTTGCTGTTTTTCTGTTGCTGTTATTTCTTCTAGGTATTTATTGTCTTGCCTTAGTGCTCTCGCTTTTCTTTATACCTCTTAGTTTGCTGTTTCTATTTTTTTAGCTTTTCCCTTCATTTTCCTAAGCCCGCTTGCTATTGTAATGTTCTTTCTATGCTAGCGTGTTTTTGTTTTCTATGTCTTTGTTTTAGTTATTTCTCATCTTTCCGTAGCGCCCTCACTTTTTAGGCCTTGTAAGTCTCCGTTACAGTTTGCTGTCCCTATATCTTTTTTTTTCCTCTTTATTTGCCTAATCCCCCTAATTTTTAAAATTTTTTGTCTATGCCAGCTTTTATTCCCTTTGCTTTTTTTTTAAAAAATTATCTCTTGTCTTTCCTTAGTGCCGTAGATTTAGAAATTTTCTTCTAAACCTCAGTTTTCGTTTTCCATCTCTGTTTTTAAATATTTTCCTTATTTCTTTAATCCCCATAGCTTTAAAATTTTCTGTCTACTTTTATCCCATTGGTATTCTTTATTTGTCTACCTTTAATTTATTTCTTGTCCTTCCTCAGCACCGCTGCTTTTTAGCTTTTCTTTCTAGACCTCTGTTTTAGTTTGCTGTACTTTTTTTTTTTTCCATAAATTTTTTCCTTTATTTCCCTAATGCTCGTCGGTCTCTAAATCATCCTTTCCCTTCACTGTCTTTTTTTAATCATTTCTTCTCTCGCTTCTATGCTGTCGCTGTTTAGATGTTCGTCCTACCTTTCTTTTTTAGCGTGTCATCTTTGTTTTTTAATTTTTCCTTATTTCCTTATTCATCGTTGCTTTTAAAAACTCTTCCTGCTTGTATCCCATTCTCTGTCTTTATTTCGGTGTCTAAATTTTTACATTATTTCTTGTCTTTTAGTGCCCTCTCCTTTTACATATTTTTTTCTACGTATTTGTTTTAGTTTACTGTCCCTATTTTGTATTTTTGCCCTTTACTTCCTTAATCCTCCTCGCTTTTTAGAAGTTCTTTCTATGCCTACTTTTTTTTTCCTATTCGCTGGCTTTATAAAATTATTTCTTGTCTCGCTTTGTTGCCATCCTTTTTTAGATTTTCTTTCTACATTTCTGTTTTAATTGCCCGTTGCTTTTTTAATTTTTTTTCCTTATTTCTTTAATCCTCATAGCTTTTAAAATTTTCTGTCTCCTTTTATCCCGTTCGCGGACTGTATTTGCTAACCTTTATTTTTTAATTCTTTGTCGTCTTTTCTCGGCGCTGTCACTTTTTGATTTTTCTTTCTGCAATTCTCTCTTGGTTATCAGATCCTCTTTCACAGTTTTTTCCTTTATTTGCATAATGCTCGTAGCTCTTCAAGTTTTCATTCTATGCCTACTTTTTCCCTTCGCTGCATTTTTTCATGTATTTCTTCTCTTTTTTCTATGTCATCCCTGTCAGATTTTCTTTCTACATTTCCATTTTAGTTTTCCATAGTGACTTTTAGATTTTTTACTTATTTCTGTAATCACAATAATTTTTAAAATTTTCAAATTTTATCCCATTTCACCGTCTTTGTTTTTGTTTCTTGTTTTTCCTTAGCGCGCTCGCTTTTTCTATTTTCTTTCTGCACCTGCTTTTATTTCCTTTGTTTTTTTTTTCTTAATAATTTACTCTCTTTCCATGGTCCCTGCACCTTTTAGACATTCTTTCTAATTGAAGTGCGGAAACAAAGTCCACAACTCGTGGAGAGTTATAAAGCAGGTATGTTTATTGCGACGCCGGGCACAAGGGGAATCGCTCCTCCTAACTTGCACACCGGGTCACAAAGCACGCACCTACTTATTACAAAGTTTATCTAAGTAAACTGGATTATTGTAATTATTTCTAGGAAGAGGCGTGATGATTATAATGATTTCTAGGAATTCATTATCATACGCCGTCCCTCTTTAGCGCTTGCGCAGCATTGACTGGTGGTTGTCTGTGGGGGTCTTCTGGATGAAGGCTCATAGTCCTCCTCGCCGTGCGCTTTCACCTTTGGCTCAAAAATTCTCGAGTTGTCTGCGTTGGCGGAGTCCTGAACCATAGAACCTGTTTCAGGTAGAGAGTTGCTTCTTATGGACGATAAAGTTCTGGTTACCAGTCCTTGTTTCTCTTTGTTTGTCTCGCAAGCAGTCCTCGTTAGCAACATTTGAGCTCACAGCAGTCCTTGTTAGCAAGGTTACAAAGAACAGAACTAAATGTCGGTGGTTAACTCTCACCTTAACATAGCTGCAAAGCTATAGAACAAAATTAAACCAAAGCTGTAACAAAATCGAGCTAAACGTTGGTTTTCCACATCATAAGTCTGTTTTCTTTGGCTGCCCCTTTTTAAAAAATTTTCCCCCTATTTCTCTAATCCCCTCTTGTTTTTGGAATTTGTTTTTTGTAGGCTATGATGGTGTCATCCCCCGACGTGACCCGTAACCCTGTTGAAGCGACAAGCACCAGCAGAGGTTGCGATGGACGCATCTGGTCAAAGCGGATTTGGGGCAGACCGATAACAGCACGATGCGCCCACCCAACCGTGGTGCCGGTCCATGTCCGACTTCAGCGAAATTGGGAAGCTGCCGTCAGTATGCAGATATGACTGAGTCAATCGTCTTATAAATAGCGAGCAGTCCGAGCCCTTTGAGCTCTGCTGCACGCCACCAGGCCGTGCACGGGGTTCTCCCCTGAGTTAGGGGTGCCGCTCACGGTTACTTCTCGAGGTTGAGAGATTCCTCGCCTCAACAGATGCTCTTTAAGTGACTAATAAGCGTGCAGAATGCTTGAAAATCTTAGCTAAGTGATGTAAAGGATGGATTGCGCGCATATAATCCTTCAGATGTAAACCGTTTACTGAGTTTGGGGCTAAGCTTGGATCCATCTGCACCTAGACTCCTCTCCGAGAAGGAGTTTAGAAAGCAAAGGGGTCCATTCTGAACCTCATGGCTCCACAGGAGGGTATCCATGACAGTTTCGTCCCATCCCGACTTCTAGGCGGTAAATAATCCGGCATACCTCACTATCGCATATTGTTCAACTACAGTCACATTTACTATCCAATTTTGTAGAATTGCTGTTTTAGATCAATAAACGTGTCGTCGCTTCTCTCTTACGAATGAAGCGCACTGCTCCATCCGTGATGTACTCCTTTTTTTGCCTTTGCTCTCTTTATTTCTTCTCTCACTTCTTTGCCGTTGCTTGTTAGATTTTACTTTCTCAGTTTTAGTTTGCTGTGGCTATTTGTAATCTATTCTTGTTTCCCTCATTGCCATTGCTTTTAAGATTTTTTGTATACTTTTATCCCATTTGCTGTCTTCTCGTTCAATTACTTGCCTGTCCTCAGCGCCGCCGCTTTTTATATTGTTTGTCTACATTTCCATTTCAGTTTGCCGTCTCCATTTTTTAAGTTTTTCCTTGTTTCGTTAATCGCCGTTGCTTTTTCCATCTATTTTTACCCTGTTCGCTGTCTTCATTTTTATGTTTCTTCTCTCCTTAGCGCCCTCGTGTTTTGATGTTATTTCTACCTCTGTTTTGTTTGCTGTTCCCATTTTTTATTTTTTCCTTTCATTTCCCTACTCCCTTTGTTTTGTAGAAGTTTTTTCTACATCTACTTTTTTGCCTTTGCTGCCTCTTGAAAATTATTTCTTCTCTTGCTTTTTAGCCATCATTTTTCAGATTTTTCTTTCTACATTTGTTTTATTTTGCTGTCGCTATTTTAAATTTTTTTTCCTTATTTCCTTAAAAACACCGTTGCTTTAAAAATTTCCTGTCTACTGGTATTCCATTTACAGTCTGTACTTGTTTATTCGTGCTCTCGCTTTTTAGATTTTACTACTACATTTGTGTTTTAGTTTGCTGTCGCTACTTTTTAATTTTTTGCTTTATTTCCCTAACGCCCGTTGGTCTCTCAATTTTCTTTCTAGGCCTACTTTCTTTCTCTTTGCCGTCTTTTTAAAAATATGTCTTCTCTTTCTTCTACGCCATCGCTTTTTAGATTTTCTTTCAATATTTCCTTTTTAGTTTGCCATCGTGACTTTTTAATTGTTTCTTTACATCCTTACTCTCTATCGCTTTTAAAATTTTTGTCTACTTTTATCCCGATCAATATCTTTATTTCACCATCGCTGTGTTTTTAATCATTTCTTGTCCTTTCTTAGCGCTCCTGCTTTTCAAATTTTCTTTCCCCATCTCTTTTAGCTCGCTGTCCCTACTTTTTCCCTTTATTTCCATAATCTCCGTCGCTTCAATGTTTTTTTGTCGCCCTTGTGCCCGTCACTTATTACAAGTTATTTCTGTGGCTTCTTTTTTTAAAGTATTCCTTCTATGTCAAATTGTATTCTGTTTGCTGTCTTTTTTAAATTATTACTCGTCTTTCCCTAGCGCTCTGGCTTTTTAAGTTTTCTGTGTGCATCTCTCTTCTTTGGCTGTCTCTAGATTTTTTTTTTTCCCCTTATTCCCTTAATCTCTGTAGTTTGTTCAATGATCTTTCTACGCCCACTTTTACTCCTTTTGCTGTTTGTAAAAAATTGTTTCTTGTCTTTCCTTAATGATGTTGATTTTAAATTTTTTCCTACATCTGCTTCAGTTTGCCGTTCCTGTTTCTTAGTGTTTTCCATTTATTTCCCTAAATACCATCGCTGTTTGATTTTGCTACATTTATCTGCTTTGCCTTCTTTAATTTGCCCTCTTTTAATTATTTGTCTTTCCCTAGTGCTGTCGCTACATTTTTTTCATTTTGCTGTCTTTTAAAAATCATTTTTCACCTTTCCTTAATGCCCTCGCTTTTTAATTTTTCTGTCTACTTCTTTATTTAGTTTTCTCTGCCTATTTTTCAAATTCTTTCCTCCCTTAATGCCTTGGATTTTTGAATTGGATTTCTATGTCTACTGTTATCAAGCTCCCCATCCCTACATCTTATTTTTCTTCCGTGTGTCACATACCGCTTCCCTTCTATCGTATACTTGCCATGAGTATTTTTATTCAGCGTGCCATCTTTATTTTGTACTCTTTTCTCTTAATCCCATGATTTTACCATTTTTTAATGTCTACTTTTATTTAGTTTTCAGTTTCCTCTTTTTAATCTTTTGCTCTCTTAATTCCCATAGCTTTTGAAATTTACTTTCTATGTTTGTTTTATCTCGTTTGCTGTCCTTATTTTTTAATTTTTTTCCTTTATTTCCCTAATTGCCATTGCTTCTAGTATTTTATATGTCTTCCTTTTCCAGTTCAAGGTCTGTATTTTGCAACATTTTTCTCGTCAGTCCTTTTCATCTTTGCTTTTTACATTGTCTTCCTTTGAGTGCATTTTTAATTTTTTTCCCTTCATTATCCTTTTTTTTTTTTCCTCAAATGCCCTATCCATGTCTTATCCTATTTGCTGTATTCTTTTTTAACAGTTCGTTGTCTTTCCTTAGCGCTGTCGCCTTTAAAATTTTCTTTCTACTTTGACTTTTGTCAAGCTCCCATCCCTGGTTTTAATTTTTTCTCATCTGTCATGTACCCTGGCAGTTTTTAGATTTTATTTTTTAGATGTCTCCATTTTAGTTAGGTGTTTCTCTTTTTTTTTTTTTTTTTAATTTTCTTAATCCAGTCACTTTTAAAATGGTCTTTCTCAGTCTTTTATCCAGTGCCGGTTTCTAGTTTTTGTTTCCTGCCTTTCACGAAGGGCGTTGCTTTTAAAATTGTCTGTGTCTACTTTTGTCTGGTTCGCTGTCCCTATTTTTTGGTTCTTTACTCATAATTATTTTTTCTTGAAATTTTGTTCCTCAGTGTGCTTTTATCTCATTTTCTGTCCCTGATTGTTAGTGTTATCTGTATCCTGTAGCTTTACACATTTTTGTTCTACTTTTGTTAAGATGTCTCTAACTTTTTTTTTGTTTCCTGTGTATCGTGTACCCCGTGGCTTTTAGATTTTCTTTTCTTATCTGTTTTTACCTGGTTGTGCCGTCTTCATTTTATAATTCATTCTAATCTGTTCCATACCCAGTTGCTCTTAAAATTTTCTTTCTGCGTCTTTCCCCCATTTAGATTTTTCTGCTATTTTAATTTTTTTTCTGGTCTTAATGTGTTCCGTTTAGAATTTTATGTTTTTAGGTTTAAGTTCATGTATTTTTCTCGCTCTAGTATTTACTTTTTTCCTGTCTGTGCTCTATGAGGTCATTTTAAAAATTTTCCTTCTATGTCTGCTTTCATCGATACTCCTAACCCCAATTTTTATTCTCTCCCGTCTGTCACACGTCATGTCGCTTTTAAATTTATTTCTATATTGTCATGTTTTAACCCGGCAGCCCGCGACTAAGCTCTAGACAGCCACTAGCTGACGGCTCCCCTTCCCCCTAGCAGGGTGGGGAGGAGAAACGGACAAAAGGGAAAACTCATGGGTTGAGATAAGGGCAGTTTAATAACACAATACAGTAAATACTGATACTATTAATAATGATAACAAAGAATATGCAAACCAAGCTATATACAATACAGGTTTTCAAACCACCCTATGACTGATCCGCAGCCGGTCCCCGAGCAGTGGCATGACATGCCTAACTCACAAATTTTGCAAATTTGACAAAACTCCTGAGAAGCATCGAACTCCCAGAAGGAGTTCAAACTCCTGGAAAAGAGAAAGCGGATAGCTTCCTGACTCCCAGCCAATTCCCGTTCATTAATGGAAAATGATCTCTATCGTATGGAACATTTCCGTCGGGTGGCTCGGCTGTCTGTCTGGCTACGCTCCCTCTCGGCTCCCGCACACCTGACCATTAGCCATGTATCAGAAACTGGAAAAAGCTCTTGATTTCATAGTGACAACTAAAACTGTCAGCATTATCAACATTTTTCTCCTACTAAATCTGAAACACAGCAGCTACTGGGAGGGAAATTAACTCTGTCCCAGTCAAAACCGGGACACATATCTACTTTTATCCAATTTGCTGCTTTTATTTTTTATTTTGCACTGGTCTGTGCTGTGCCCTGTCGCTTTTGAAATTTTGTTTATGTGTCTTTGTGTACTTAATTTGATGTCCCTGGTTTGTTTTATTTTCCTTTATTCCCTTAATCATGTTGCTTTTTACAGTTTCTTTGTACATCTGCTTTCATCTGTTTCCCATCCCTACATTTTAATTCTTTCTCATCTGTCGTGTACTCTTTCCATTTATCAATTTCCTTTCTGTGTCTCCATTTATTTAGTTTGTCGTCCCTATTTTTAGGGTTTTTTCTCCTTGAAAGCCTTCATTTTTTTTCCCCATGTCTACTTTTATGTCATTTTCTGTCCCTACGTTTTAGCTTTTTTCTCCTCTGCCTCGTACTCATTTGCTATTTAAATATGATTTCTACACTTCCTGTTATCAAGCCATCTATCCCTATTTTTTCTCATTTGTCATATACCCTGTTGCTTTTTAAGTTTTCTTTGTATCTATTCCCCCCCCCCCCCCCC
>Ga0065711_1040070_pt1 | contig 17270 bp, 9 predicted proteins | sample Hoacrofraction12_FD_59098 | JGI IMG/M metagenome (GOLD analysis project Ga0065711, IMG submission 59098) | Hoatzin crop microbial communities from Cojedes, Venezuela - Epithelial fraction 12 v2 (version 2) | ecosystem: Host-associated > Birds > Digestive system > Esophagus > Crop | place... | reverse complement strand
TTTTTTTATTGTCTTTGAGAAAGAGCATCAGGGCCGGGGCAGTACCATCCGCCCAGATCCACGGGAGCTGCAGGCACTGGTATGCGTGTAATCTGGTCTTTTAATTGTGGGACTTTGCTCTTGGGTCGAGTTAGCTCCAGAAAGCTTTCCTGCCCTGGCGTCTTAAAGATTGGTGCGTAAGGCAGTTGCCTGAATTTAAACATTGCCGTTCTGCTTCTTGGTGGTTTTGGTGTTGGCGGTTGTCGCAGTAGAAAAAAATGTGAATGTTGGGATTTTTAGAGGGAAGGCGAAGGTTGAGTTTTGCTTGGGAGCGTTAGTAGAGGTTTTCCCCAGCCGCTGGTTAGGTCAAGTCAGTGCAGAACTCTGACTGCGGAAACCTGCCAAGGGAGACTTCGTATAAGAAATGAGGTAAGGATGAACGTGGAGTGAGGAAAATAATACGAAAACAAAGTAAGTGGTTGAAGGAGAACTAAGTAACATACCAGAAGTGATTATGCAGTCATATCATCTCAGCCTTGAAGGCTCGGTGTTGGGGTTTTTTTAATGCTTATTATCAGCATCATTTAAATGTTCCATCCTGCTTTACTGTCAAGAAATAGGAGTGTGAAAACAGGTAGACTTCAGGAGCTGGTTTCTGTAGAATATCAGTCCACTGCTTCCTATTTGAGGTTTCAGTGTGATTTCCTACAGACTAGGTCAGCACTTATGAAGAAATGTCTTCCAAATGACTTTAAAACAAGACAGTGTGTAGTTCTTCTCTTGCCTTGCGCTTGGTTGGAGATACTAGCATAATGACACTGAAAGAAGACAGTATTTTTGCTATTGTTCCATAGATTGCAGTTAGTTGTTTTGGATAATTTGTCATAGAGTTCATGTAGTGTTTGTCAATTCTTCAGGAGTCAGTGGGTACCTAGGAGATGGATTTAATAGATTCTTTTTAGTTTTGCTGAATGTGTTGGCATGAGCAAAGCATTCGGTATGCAAGGGAAGGGTATTAACCATGGCATTCTCCTGATAGTCTTGGGTATGGAAAATGTAATTCCAGAGGAATAAAATTAGTTAATGTTGGCTTAGTAGAAGAACTGTCTATGTTCAAAATTTTAACAGCGCTATTATTTACAGTAACTGACTAGGTAATAGAGTGATTGTAAGATTGCATTTAAAACTATATATTTTTTTATTATTATGTAACCTAGAGTAACTTCTGTAACTTTTCCATATCCTTCACTGCTTTTTTCTCGTGTAGCTAAGCGTGGTTGCTTATACATTTGTCAGAAATCAACCTGTTTTGGTTTGTGTTTGACAGTGTTGCTGCCCCCTGGTCTTAACTATGTGGAATAGGTATAGCCATTGGTATACTTATTAGTACAGTGACAGCATTCATAGAGTTAAGTAAAAATATGTATTCTGCCATCAGTGGTGACTTTTAGGGTAAGAATACAGTATAATGCGTTCATGATTTGGGAGATACATTGGTACAGTCCGAGTGTGGTAATGCCCATCCAAAGAAAACCGAAATGTGGAAGATAAATATGCAGTGTTCTGCGTCATTTGTGTGGATTGCGTGTATTTTCAAAGTTTTTATGTCTGATTTGACAGCAATAAATCAGAGAAATAGAGAATACTGGGCGCTTCTAGTGCTTGCGTTGCTATTTCTTGATTTTCTTTTGTTTGTATAACTATTTTATGTGCCCTATTTAAGCTGTTTGCAGTTTGAATTGATTCTGGACTTGGTTTGTATTACTTTTTACTGTCTGCAAATACAAAAAAGCTTTATTTGACAGGAAACAAGGTATAAATATGCTCTGCTGTTACTTACTGTAAAAAATCTGCAGCTCTCCCAAATTTGTTTTTATTAATTTGCATGAAGAAATGCAGATGGTCAGAATCTGGCAGGCGAAGCGCTCCATTAGAGTCTTTGATTGTGTGTCTTTATTGTAGTTGGAGCTTGCATACGCAGTTCCGCTGCTGCTGCTTTAAAGCTAGATTGGTTTCTGTACATCTGCTTACCTAAGGCTGTCATTCATACGGAGCAGGGGATTGAAATGGAATGGTTGAAGTGGCTGCTGTGTAGCTCTTATTACCGCTGCTGTTGTCCGTGCATCGTGGATGACTGAAGAGCTCTTCAAGCAGCTCCTGAACTTCAATTTTGAACCCAATATATTAAAGCAAAGGGGATGATCCTATCCTTGCAGCTGTTTGATTTTTAACTTCATGTTGGATGTGAGTTGGAGCCCTTGCTGGGCTCTTGCAGGCAGCGTCCTCTTTGCTGTTATGGTGGTGCAGCCTGAAGTATCTTAGGTCATTGTTTTAGAGTTAACTTCATTCAACACAACCTGCACCTACCTCAGTGACTTAAGCTGGTTTGTGGATAAACTAGTTTTTTTATTTATTCTAAATAGAATCGTGAACTAGAACTATTTTCTGAACTGAAAAGGTAGGGAAATTAAACAAATTTAACAAGAGTTAGATCTGTTTCATAGTCTGGTGTAATTCCTACGATAGCTCAGATCAGTGGTTAGATCAGAACCACCTTTTCACAAAGAACGTGACAAAAAGAGAAATAGACTGTTTTGTGTGTGTCTGTGTTTCTGCTTAGTTCCATGAACTAAGTGAACTAGTGAATTGTGAATTTACTGTTCCTTAATCACAATTGACAAGTTTGCTGAAATTATAAAATAGGTGATGAACTCAGTTGCTGTTTTTCTCACTCTGTTGTCCTCCAGTAGATGTACAGTTAGTTCAGCTGGGTGAATTGATGCGTATTCTCTCCTAGTTGTGACTCTTTTCCTACTGTAACTGAAATTCTTTTCAGAGGAGACTTTGCATTCAGTTAGATGCAATTCTGGGACAAGTTTCAGATGAAAAACCAGAGCAGGCATTTTTACTGATTCTGATGACTTTGCATTTGAGAAGTTTTTAGTGGAGAGCCCAACGAAATACGAAGGCATACCTCACAAAATCAGAACGCTAGGAAAGATTCTTCAAAGGGCTTATGTGTGTTTGTTGGTCACTTATTAGAAGAAAAAAAAAAAGGCAAAACAAAAAATACTCCCCCCAAAAAAGCCCACAGATTTTATTTAAATCTGTTTTAATATTATCAAAGGAGAAAACAGTAAGTACATGCTGCTGTGTAGCAGTTTATTGATTAGAAAGTTTTCATGCTACATTGTTTAAACTACTGAAACTTGGAAATGTGCAAGCCTTTTTTTCCACGTAAGAGACAAAACTTATTTTTGTGTCATCCAGTCACATCAGACCAAAACAAAGAGCATGATCTTTATAGCCAGCCTGAAGCATCTTATGCAGTAGTTATCAAAGAACTGCAAATGCTTTTTAATCATAACTTTTTTTAAAACATAAATGTTATCTAATGGCCATCAGTAAACACAAATTTGAAGGTTCATTCTATTGCTGAAGTAATGATTTTTTTTAATTTTTTTTTTTTCCCAAACTACGAGGGGATGGTACAAAATGACTGTATTGTAGTCTAGGTCTATTTTAAGAAAATTTGCACTCTGTACAAATTTCCATGTTGATTTCTTCAGCGTGTTACGTTCATGGGAAGAAGACATTTTTAATTTCATATTTCTGCATGAAACTGGGAGAAGATTTTTATAATATTTGTATAAGAGGTGGATTATTGCATATGTAGATGGGTCATTAATGACTTTAAAAATAAAAAAAGTTGAAATCCTAAGATAAGTATAGATGGATTAGTGATACAGTGTCTTGAAAGATAGCCTCTGCTTTGTTCTTATCAAATATGTTTTTATATCCACAGTAGCTCCATGGTTTGTGTTATTCCAGTAGATTTTGAAGAGTTGGTTTTAGTCCTTGAGTTGATATTACTGTGTGAGCTGATTTTCAGTTTTAGGGAATGATGACTTCTGAGAAGTAGTAGTGCACATGTGGGATCACCACAAGACTGTTGTGATTACCATTCCGCTGTGTCCCAGCTCCAGCTGAAAGGACATCTTTGCACTTGAGGGATAACTAGTTATCATGACCAGGCAGTTCTGAGTCTTTCTCCTAAAACAGCAGATGTTTTGCAGGACTGTCCTGAGATACAGAGGTTAAGCTTAAATGTTTAAATTCCCCTTAGGCAGGCTGGTAGATAAGAAGGGACAGTTGCAAGCTGATGATACAGTAAGGAATAGTTGCAGTTGTTTCTGATACCTGTTTTACTGTTATACTTCTGTAATACTTGGACATCTTTAATGATTAATGTTCTTTCTTTCTTTCTTTCTTTCTTACCCTCTTCAATGAGAAGCTGAAAACTCGAGATTTGCTTTCTGAGAATTAGATCTTGTCATACACATCCTTTTTTAATAAATGTTTAACCGATGCGTGTGATGAAATACGGCTGCTAATAAGTTTGGGGTTTTTTTAAATAAAAAACCCCCAAACCACCATTCCTGCAATGACTGTTGCTCATTGTGTTTCTCGCTGTGCTGATCTGCTCGAGTTTAGAGGTCTGTTGGTCTAGACTGGTCCTGTAACAGATGAGCGCATGCTGCTTCAGTGAAAGAATGACTGACTGGCTCCTGCTCAGCCTAGCATAAATTTTGTTGTTCTCAGTGCAAGGCTGGTATCATCTAAGATAACTTCAAGGGGGAAGATTTCTCAATGTTCTTCATCGTGCCGTGGAAACATATCTAAGATTAGAGATGGGAAAGAGGAGAGTATGGGGAATTTTTTTATTTTGCCTTTTTTAAATTTTATTTGAAAGTATGTTGTGTATGAATCATTTTCAGTTTCCTGTTCGTAACTTTCCCTTCATGCTTCAGTTTCTGTGAGTTTTTCTTATTCTACTGGGGAGCTGACTTTTGGGACAAGGGTAAGAGGACAGGGTTTTTCCTCCTTATGATTTTGTAGAAACTAGTGTAGCACTGAAACTGCTGTACAGTCAGGTGGTCTACAGCGATTTCATACGCTTTCCTACCACAAGATCCTTTTCCAGCAACAAAGTATCCTATCAAGGGAGGCAGGTGAAACCATGAAAGAGAACAGGAGCCCTTCTGTTCTAAATCGACTTTTTGTTTTGGTTGGCAGTACGTACAGACTTTGTTCATTAGCCTGGACTGTGAAAACTGGTAAGGTCTATTTTGTGTGTGTGTCTTAAGAGAAAGAAAGTTTTTTATCATTTCTGTCACTTCATTTCTGTTGAAGGATCATCTCTATATAATTACAACAGCTAAGTTGTAACATCCTTTTCTTTATCCTTCTTTTTTTTTTTTTTAATTAAAAAAGATTTTTTTTTTTGGAGGGGGTGGAATCCAAGAGACTCCAGCAGCGCTAGCCTTAAAACCAGCTTTTCCGAACCTTGTAACCTGTTACTTAGCAGTCTGAAACAGTCTTGCATCATAGAGAGCTTTGTACTTTAGAGCTGGTTCTTACATAACTGACCACAAGCAATCTTCAGTTGTCAAAGAAATATGCTTTTGGTAGCAGACCATCCTAAAAGAACCAGACAAGAAAACTTTTTTTGACTAGTAAATAAAAATCGGGATAATTATTACTGTTTTTACACTGAATGGCAAATTGCACCAAAGACGTAATAATGGGTACATGAGCATTCTAAAATACAGAGGCCACAGTGACAGCTCTGACGTCTGGTAGGTGACTACTGATCACAATACGGAAAATGTGATGAAGAAGACTCAACAGCAATATCGTGTATTTACAATAGTGTGTTTCACAAAAATGCAGTTGAGAATGCTTTTACATTTACATGCTACAGTACTTATTCATTCAGTATGTAATCAGTTTTACCCCTCATCTGATAGTAGTCAAAACATTTGGTTGTAATAAGCAGGCAATCTTCTTTTATCTAAATGTTACTGATGTGAGAAAAAAACAAAAAAATATTCACTGGTAGCTCAGAGTTTTAGTCACGGCAGTTTAATTAGCTTTGCCTTTTGAGAATTTGTATTCATTTAGACACATTTTTGAAAGTACTTGTTGCTTTTTGGTAGCTCATATATTTTTTAGAGAAGTACTGCTTCTTGTTTTGAACTCCCAACAGGCTTCTTCATGTTTGCTCATCAGTTAGGAAACTGTGAAAGTGCTCTTTGGCGCACTCTGCTCAGTATGCCTCTCAGATAAATCCTGACAGAGTGTGTACCATGTAGTCCTGGGGACTTGGGCCCTGATGGAGAAGAGATAGACGTTTAAAGTGACATGACTTTAAGCTAGGTTTAGTATTTAGGTGGAAGTCCTGTGGAAATATCTTCTGTAGTTAAAAAGCAATAAAAGGGAAAAAGTTGTTTAAAGAAAAAAGAAGGGGTCAGGGAACAACCCACAGAACCATGCCAGTATGGCGTCACTGAAAGACTGCAGATGTTTTGGAACAGAATTAGATTGGTTGATTTAATTTCCAATATTTTTCTCGTTGCAATGAGATAAACTCAATTTTCATAACTATTCCTGTGATTTGTAACTGCGAATGAAGGTGTTTGTTAATAATTTTTTAAAACAGAAGTGAAACAAATTTACAGAGGAGAACTGTAAGAAATAACATAATGGATAACTTTCAATGGAATAGTACCTTGCAGTGAAATCATTGGGCAGAATCAAGTCAAGGATGCTAATTATTAGTATTGTCTCAAGGGCAGAGATAGGCAATGTAAGCATGCTCTAAAAAAAGTGCCGTAAATAATAGTGTATTTTTATATTTCACTGGAAACTTATCAGTATCCAGTTAATAGCATGTGCTGTGGTACTTCTCTTAGAGACTGTTCTGTCTGGTTTGATTGATACTGGCCAAGAGGCCTAAAGTTTATTGGTGAGTGTGATGGAAGACTCCGGAGATAATAGCATGGGTTTCCTTTCCTGAATGAGTACAGCTGGAAGTACGCTCCCTGCTGAGAAGTGCAGCAAACAGTTATTTTATATTTCTGAAGAGACAATATTGATCTGTGTTATATATATATTGGGTTTTAAGCACCAGTGGGCTAATGCTGTGGTTTTGTGTAAGCATTGTGACAAGTAAGATCTTTTGAGGACAGTGGGTTTGATTGCGGTGATTATGGGAAACTTTTCCTTCAGTGCTCCTGTGCAAAAGCAACAAAACGCTGCTGGGATCCCGTTTCCCCCTTTATACACATAGATGTTCACACGGGCACCCACGTGGCCTCCTTGTCTCTTTCACTCGCTGGTGAAATGACAGGCCTGAAGTTGTGTTGTTACTGTGGTTAAGCCAGAGAGTGTATGCTTTTTCTTTGTTTTGAATAGCCACCTGTGTCTTGACCTTACTTGTTTTATCCTTCTGGTTACGTTTGTTATCAAGAGAAATACAAAAGTCTTTCTGGTGCAGAAATACTTGCAATCTCAATAGAGTCTTTTGTTTTGTTTTTCCTTTCCTAAGAACTAAAAATCTAGTATGGTGCTGGAGATAACTTTCTGCAAAGTAGAAGTCTGTAGGACTGCAAGGCCTTTGACGTGGTCTGCTCTGATCACCTTCTGTCCAGGTTGGTGAGAGGTGGACCAGATAAGTGACCTGCAGCATGGGTGGGACATTGACTGGATTGCCAGGCCCAGAGGGTGATGATCACTGAAGCAAAGTCCAGCTGGTAGCAGGTTGCAAGTGGCATCTCTCCAGGATCAGTTTTCGGGCCAGTACTATTTAGTGTCCTTTAATTGTCTGGATGATGGGCTGGAATATGATCTCAACAGGTATATTTGGATGATACCAAGTTGCTTGATATGCTAGCAGGCAGAGTCTCCATTCAGTAAGACCTGGAGAAACAGTCTGTCAGGAGGAGCCTTGTGGGGTTCGGTGAAGAGAAATGTGAAATACTGCTGCAGGGATGGAGTAGCCCCATGCAGCAGTACAAGCTGGCTAGAAGACAGCTTTCCAGGAGAGGACCTTGGACTCGGATGACAAGTTGAATGTGGGTTGACAGTAACAAAGGCAAGCCACGTACTGGGCTGTGTTAGCAGGAGTGCAGACAGGAGCCAGAAAATGTGGTTCTTCCCCTTTATTCAGCAGTTGTGAGGCCACATCTGAAAGTACTATGTTTGGGGTTCACCAGTACAGGAGAGAAATGACTTACTGCCACAAGTCCAGGTGAGGATCACCAAAATGATAAGCAGCCTAGAGCACATCAGTTAAGGAGGAGGAACTGGATTTCCTCAACTTATAAGAGAGACTAAGGGAAGGTTATGTTGCTTTCTTCAAGTATGTAATGAGAGAAAACTGAGAAGGCAGATAAGCTGATTAGATTTGAAGAGGTTTTCTGGAGGCTCATGTTTGTATGTTTTTTTTATTATTATTATTGGAGGTTTTTGCTTGCTTATTTTGAACCATGAGTGTGATGAACAGGTGCCCAGAGAGACTGTGGAACCTCTGTCCGCACAGACATTCAGAACTCCACTTGACAGTAGAAGCCGTCCTTCTTAAAATTGTTTAGACTGCATAATTTAATCTTTTAGAAGATATGCAGGCAGAGTGAAGTGGTTAGTTTCATGAATGTGTTTTTTGTGTTTTCAGGTAAAAGTTTACACTAAGCTTATTCTTGTACAAACAGCATGTTTAAACCTAATAACACTGATGTAAGCAAAGCTGATAATTTTTTTCGTTCAATGAAAGACTTCTCTAATAGAGGAAATGGGATACTACTCATATTTTTATAAATCTGTGTTTCAGAAAGTTTATACAATTTAGGATTTTGTATGATTTTTAAGAATAGTTTGAATAGTTACTGAGTGTTTGACAAAGATATAGTTCTTTTTCAATAATCAACCTGCACCTCTAGAAATTCAGCTAATTTATTCTGCAAAGTGATGACTGTGTTACAGCTTAAATATGTCTCTGCTGGATTAACTTTTCTTCTGTGAGGAAGATGATCTGAATTTTGAATTCTGGAGCTCCCACCTGGAATTTAGCACGCGAATTCAGGATTAAAGAGGGAACATCCTTGAAGAAGTGTTCTCAGTAAGAAACTTTTCCATAGCACTTCAGTATAACTTCTTAGGGGTGGTGGGTGAGAAGGAATACAGTGCAGCATGTTTTGTTTGCCAGGATAGTTGTGGCTTCTTATGAAACCACTAGGATTTCGGTAGCATATTTTGGTTAGATGCTTAAGACTTTATTTCACAGAATATCCCAAGTTGGAAGGGACCCATAAGGATCATCGAGTCCAACTTCATGCTCCTTGCAGGACTGCCTAAAACTAAACCATATGACTCAGCATCATCCCGACACTCCTTAAACTGTGACAGGCTTGGTGCTGTGACTGCTTCCCTGGGGAGCCTGTTGCAGTGGTCAACCACTCTCTCCGTGAAGAACCTTTTCCTAAGGTTCGTATTCAACTCATATTCAAATTGCCATCAACCCAAGCCCTGGATCTCTTTCCATGGGTCTGCTCTCCAACCTCTCATCCCTCAGTTTGTACAGATAACCAGGATTATCCCATCTCAGGTGCAGAATCCAGCACTTGCTCTTGTTAAATTTCATATGGCTAGTGATTGCCTAGCTCTCTAGTCTACCCAGATCTCTCTGTAGGCCTCTCTACCCTCGAGGGAGTCCACAGCACCTCCTAGTTTAGTATCACCAGCAAACTTACTTATTGTACATTTGATTCCTGCATCCAGCTCACTCATAAAAACATTGAAGAGCACTGGCCCTAAAGTTGATCTGTGGGGAGCCCCACTGGTGACTGGCCTCCAGCCTGATGTAACCCCATTTACTTGTAACTCTTTGAGCCTGACCTGTCAGCCAGTTGCTCACCCAACGTGTTATGGACTTGTCTAGCTGTGTGCTGGACATTTTGTCCAGAAGGATCCTGTGAGAGACAGTATCAAAAGCTTTGCTAAAATCCAAAACCACTGCATCTGCTGACTCCCTTGGGTAACTAGATGGGTGACCTTGTCATAACAGGAAATTAAGTTGGTTAAGCAGGACGTTCCCCTCATGAATCCTCGCTGGCTATGACCAATGGCTGTGTTGTCTCTCAAGTGTTTTTCAGTAACTCCCAGAATAACCCCTGTAATTGTACCAGGCACTGAAGTGAGACTGACAGGCATGTAATTACCAGGGTCTCCCTGCTTACCCTGCTTGAAAACTGGGACAGCACTTGCCAACTTCCAGTCAACTGGGATCTCTCGCGACTCCCAAGACCATTGAAAAATAATGCAGAGAAGTCCCACAGTGATATTGGCCAGCTCTTTCAGTACCCTGGGATGAATCCCAGTGGGCCCCAGAGACTTCTGTGCATGCAGCTCGAGCAGCAAGTCTTGAACAAGTTCAGGGTCAGCTTGTTTCTTTAAAACAAGACAGAAAACCCTAATGATTACGTGAGACGCACTTAACATTTTTGTTATGCTCTGCTCCAGATAGATGTATGTCCAAGTTCCACATTTTATTTTAAATATTTACATGTATGTTAGAATTAAAAGATTTTCACGTTGAGCATATCGCTGAGAAAATGTTTCAGTATTTAAATCTCGGTGTGTATGCTTTTAATACTGTTGCTGGATTTTGGGTTTTTTTTGTATTCAGGTCATCTTAGAATGAGACTGTCATGTTACTGCTGGGTGTAGAAACTTGGGCTTCTGAGATACTTCATATTTTAGTTAATGAAGACTATTTTTGCCCAAGCAATAGTTAGGTTATTACACATCTTCTGGAACAGGGATACATTAGCTATGCTCAAATTTGGGTTGCACAGTGTTTTTGTAGAGCTGGTGTTGGTAGTCCTTAGTCATGAAGGTGGCCTGTAGCACTATGTTGCATTTAGTAGCCCTGCTTGCTAGTAATCATAGGATGGTTTGGGTTGGAAGGGACCTTCAAAGATCATCTAATCCACCCCCCCTGCTGTGGGTAGGGGCATCTTTCACTAGATCAGGTTTCTCAAAGTACATCGTGACTTTGAACACTTCCAGTGATGGGGCATGCACAACTTCTCTGGGCAACCTGTGCCAGTGCCTCACCACCCTCATAGTAAAAAAAAAAATTTCCTTATCTCCAATATAAACCTACCCTCTACCACTTTAAAACTGTCATGCCCTGTGCTGTCACTACAGGCCCTGGTAAAAAGTCTCTCTCCATCTATCTTACAACCCCTATTTCAGTATTAAAAGGCTGCAATAATGTCTCCCCGCAGCCTTCTCTTCTCCAGGCTGCATGACCCCAACTCTCTCAGCTGTTCCTCATAGGAGAAGTGTCCAGCCCTCTGACCACTTTTGTGTCCCTCCTGCCTCCTTTGGACCTGCTTTTACAAGTCTGTGTCTTGTGCTGGGGCCCCTAGAACTGGATGCAGAGCTCTAGGCAGAGAACAGAGTAGAAGGGGAGAATCACCTCCCTTGATCTGCTCTCCATGCTTTTTTTTTATGCAGCTCAGGATACAGTTGACTGGTTGGGCCACAAGTGCACGTTGCTGGTTCATGTCCAATTTGTTTTGTTTTGTTTTTTTGTCCACCAGCATCCTCAAATCCTTCTCTTCAGGGCTGCACTCAATCCCTTCATCCCCTAGTCTCTTGATCTTGGGGATTGTCCTGACCCAGGTGCAGGACTGTGTACTTGGCCTTGTTGAACTTCATGAGGTTCACGTGGTCCCACTCCCACCTGTCAAGGTGCCTCTGGATGGCACCCCTTCTTCACTTAAGTGAATCAACTGCACCACTCAGCTTGGTGTCATCTGCACGCTTGCTGAGAGTGCGCTGAATCCCACTAAGTTATTAATGAAGATATTGAACAGTACTGGTCCCAACATGGGTCCCTGAGGGACACCACTCATTACTGCTCTCTGTTTGGACATTGAGCCGTTGAGTCAAACTCTTTGGATTCAGTCGTCCAGCCAATTCCTATCCATCAAGTAGTCCATCTATCAAACTTGTATCTCTCCAGTGTAGTGACAAGAATGTTATGGGGTACACTGTCAGAGGCCTTACAGAAGTCAAGGTAGACGACATGAAAGTACATAACAATGACACATGTATGTGATGCTCACTGCAAAACAAGCAAGACCATCTTAACAAATACTTCTACATCTCAATGTCATTGTCTTTAAAGTACAATACAGTGAAAGTAGTTGAGCTGTTGTTTTGTCCAATGTGTATCAAGGAAGTGAAGACAACTGCTAGAGAAATGCAACAGTTGTGTTTGTTTGGTTACACTTTTTTGTTTACTGGTGACAGGAATGCCTGTTTATGACCTTCAAAAACTATTTGTTAGTTGTCAGTTTATGAAACTGTTGGATTTTAATAAAGTTGAATGATGCTGGGATGGGTCTGGGAAATGAAAATCGCTTGGCATGTTGAGCAATCCGTTCTGTGCTGAGGATGTTGCCTGGGAACTACAGAGAAGTGGTCTGTAAAGTATAACAATGTGCAAACTCTGTGCCAGCCTGTGCCGTGCTGTAACCGTGCAGGACCATGATGGTCCATTCCTGTGTTCTTAATGTAATGTACAACAATGATGGTGTTTTTGAAATGAGCAGGAACGGGTAACATTTAATTAGGATTATTTAAGGAAGTAGCTTAAATATAAGATATGCTGACATTCTTGTTGGCTGTGTTTTGGTTTGGTGTTTTTCTTCACTCACTACGTGTCAGAATTATGGTGAAAATTGGAAAACTAAGAGTGATGATGCTATGACAATGCAAGTGGGATATCCTGACTATGTCTGTTGTCTAATCCAACCTCTTATCCTAGAAGAGTGTTTATACTGTCTGTGTTAGTCATTACGATGGAACTCAGCATAACAGTAAATAACTACAGAGAAAGTTGAATGAAGTTGCCTTGAATGTTTTGACAAAGTTGGTTGTTTTTACTGTAAAACTTGTCTTGCTCACTGCATTTTCCTAACCTTGTAAATGATGCTGTGATTTCTTTTGCAAATTGTTCTTTATATGAGGCCTTACTGAAATTAGGCTTTTTATGATTTCATTTGGGGAAAAATTAGTTGGGCAAAATAATTTTGATTTTTGCAAGGCAGGGGGATATATATTATAGTTTTTAGTATATTGTCGTGTCTGCAGCACCTTTACTGGTGTCATTGTTTTGAGGGGTGGTGGTTTGTTTTTTTTGTTTTTTCCCTCACCTGGTAGCCTCTTCTGGAAGGGATGAAAGAAGCCTGAAGAGGCTCTGTGACGTGAAGACCTACTTAAATTAGTTTTCAGTGTTATGATACCAGGGCTGTCTGTACACGGATTTGGAAAAAAATGGTGGTGTTATGTAACTGTTGTGATTTAAACGTACAAGAGAACTAACATCTTTTAGGGTGGGGTCACATGCAGAAGCTTCAGTGCCTAAAATATTGTCTGCTCACTAGTACACTTATAGGGAAAGAGATGCTAGTTCTCTCCAAAAATCTCCATTTTAAAAATGTTTATAGTACTCTGTTGGCAGTTCTGTTGCCAAGTTAGTGCTGCTTTCACAGGAAGTGCTTGGAAGGAAACCTTGTTGGCAGAAAAAATATGAGAAGAAATGCAGTTTTTTCTTTGCTCACACTTTGCAGGTTAATGAAGCTCTTTGTTGTAGATGCTACTGACTTAAACCCTCAAATTCACTGCTTGCCCTTCCTTGTCTCCCCGTTTTATTTGAAGTGTTTGGAATGCTTCCTTACTTGCTTTGTTCCCTTCTGTCTATGATAGGTTCTTCAAAAATATTTTTCTCAATGGGTACAGTACTTTCTGGTTAAAATATCTGTAGCAGTGTTGCTTTACTTCAGCAAAGCCTAGTCTATTTGCTGAATTCATTTGTAGTTTAGTATAGCTTCCTGGTTTTGTCATCTTATTTAATTGGGCAACAAGTTGCAGCAAAGCAGCTTCCTTTAAACTGAATCAATGAATATTGTGCGTATTCTAAATAGGGAAGCAACTAATATGTCTTTGAATCTTACAAAATTCTTAGACATTTTTCTGAAGCTTTAATATTTGTGTGGAAGGCCAAACCTGGTTGCAAATAAAGCAATTATCTGCCTTTCTGTGTATTCCTTTTCAAATTTTTTTCTCTCTGTTGCTGTCTTTTGATGGTAACAATAAAGAGCTGCTCCACCTTTATTTTTTTTTTCTCTTGTTATCTATATTGCTACATGTCATATAACTTGTTCCTACAAGTAATGGTGCTACTTCATTGGGTCCAGATGTGTGTACTGCTACCCTAAGATAATTATACAATAAAATTGATGTGTATTTATTACAACTGTCTGATTTGTTTTGCAGTGAGCGTTACATAGTGTGATTATTTTTTAGAGCCATATAGCTATTTCTTTGAAGTACTTTGTGTGCGTGTGTACTTGCCTTGAGAAAAGCAAAGGGAAATGTGGAGAGTAAGTACAGACAGTCTAGCTGGGTGCAGAGCATAGTTCATGCTGTAAACCCAGGAAACAATGACTGTCTTGGAGAAACGATTGATTGTACGAAATGATTGATTCACGAGTCAAACTAGAAGGGTGAACTGCTGGACAGAGTGATGATACTCTACTGGTAGTTGTAGTGTGCTGAAAGCACGTGTACGATGTGTACAAAGATACTTGGGTGGATGCCTCTTCACTGATAGAAGCATTTTGCCCATTGTAAACATGTAGGCTGGACCTTTGTCCATTTGCCAGAAGTTAAACCAGAATGCCATGATTTATGACTTACTCAGCAGGGCATTTTGGAATATCTTTCATCAAGTTGCTGTATGAATCTCTAATTCTGAAACAATCCTTTAATCTGTAGTAGAAGAAGACCTGAACTTTGTCATAAAGCAGCGTGAAGTAGAGCTGGAGCTTTGTTTGAGGTTTTAAAAGTAAGTAGATGCACATGTAGAAAATGTAGTACGTGTAAGAAACACAGTACTTGTTTGTGATTCCTGAGCATCCAGAGTGATGCACAGTGCTTGAAGGACTTTCCGGTCAGCATGGATGTGCACTGTGCTACCAACCTGCTGAATAACTCTACCATGGGCAGAGTTTCTGGTGCTTCTGTTGGAAGAATTTACAAAGGAAGTTACAGCTTGACTGTGATTGAGAATGAGATCACTCTTAAAACAACTCTAAATGAACCAAATATATAAAATGCTAGGTTTTGATAGTGAGAATTTTTATCCAGTGCTTATACAAACTGGAAGAGTTTTTAGCATATTTCCTGTCTGGCCTCAAAAACTGTATGTGAAGGGAGCAGTTGCAGGAAAAAAGAAACTAAGATCTCCTTCTCAGTTGAATGGTAGAGAAGTGGGTTTTGTCCCTGTCCAGTTAAAGAATTTGCTTGAGATATTGGAGAAGTCATGTAAAGAACACATTTTCCAGGTGACCAGTAATTGGGATTTCATAACTTCTGAGAGTTTGCCTTGAAGTCGAGTAGTCTAGTTGAAGGAAGAGAATATAGAGGTCTCCACCTGAAGGCAATTGAATGTATTCATTGCACATATTTTATAAAATGCTTGTGTATTGGGCACTTAACATTAATGGAAGATTTTAACCCTAATCTGTCATCTTGCTGTTTTTCACGGGGTTCCAGGCAAATTCATTCCTATTGTAAAGCTCTGAGATTGTAGTACAGTCTCATCAAACTGCAAGAGGAAATTTAATATTTCAGTTTTCAGAGCAGGGTTTGAATAGCGTGTAGTTTTAACAGGAAGGAAAAAGAATGCAAGCCTAGAAGTATATGATCAGAGTAGACTGAAAATGCTTTAAAAAGCAGTTCATTGATTGAGCACCACCCAGCCTTTATACAAGATGGACCAGGGTAAGTTAAAATAAAAGGCTATAGAGACACGTGGTCATTTAGTGACACAGTATAGGTGTGTGCGTGTCTTACACACAGTAACAATTAAGATGTGACTGGAGCCTGCAGTTGGGCTTCTGTGTTCTGTATTAACCTTGCGCTTTTACCCTGTGTGGGAGTGTATATACACACGCATCAGTATGAAAATTCTCACACACCTCAGTACAAAACTGTTGTGTGAATGGAGCTACTTCTTTTCTGTTTCTGTGCTATGGTTTCTGGCCCACTAAGCAAGGCAAATGTAGCATGTAGAGAAATGGTGCTCTTTGTTCAGCAATATAGGTATTTCATTTGAATTAAGCTGATGCGTAAAGAGTAAGTGTTGCCCAAAGCAATGTCACTCCTCTCCTGAAACTTAAAGACGGTTGGTCAGTTCAGAGTGGTACACATGCTTTAGTTTATTGGACTACATTGTAGGCTCATACTGGCTTCCAGTAATCAATGTTTTTATTTGTGTTGGGCTTTGATTTTGTGGATTAATATTAAGATCCATTTTGAGCCTTCCTAGGAAGATTTCAGTTGAGTTTGAAAAAGCCCTGCTTACTACTTTGTTGCTAAAAGTATACGTGGTCAAATGCATACTTTGTATGTTGTAGATGGTCTCTACTGCCTGGTTTGGATCTGCTATTCTGCCCCATTGAGCTTGCAGCCTGTGAAGCATTTTTTTTTTTCTTTTTGTTTTAATAATAGGTGACAAAATAGTATAGAAGGATACGTTGATTGAGAAAGATAGTTTGTCTAGACAAACAAAAATGCATATGGGAGAATGACAGGTCAAAAGCAGACAAACTGTTGTGCTCCGAAAGCGCATATGGTATATTGGTGTAATGGGTTGTGCTGTCTTCGACATAGCTTCCCAAAAAATTGCATGAGCCATATGATGAAGTGTAAAGCAAAGGTAGATGATGAAAGATTATGATTGTGTTCCAGGAACTTCTGGAGACCAGATACAGTTTAGTACTAAGTAGCAGGATGCTTCAGTTCGTTGCTCCAGAACGCTGGAGGCAGAAAACTTACTGATTTTAACTGAGCAAAGAGGAAACAATATTTAAAAACTTCAGGAGTATTAAACTTGAGTAGTACTTTATAATAAAGCTATATGAATTTCTGCTCTGACTTTGAGCAGAACATTTGGATGGTACTAACTTATAGCCAGTAGTAGACAATTTACTTACAGATACAAGATTTACTTGCAAGATTTATCTAAGATTTAAGTATATTTGCTGCCAAGTATAAAAGTTAAATTCTTACAAGGAGAAAAATCCTTTATTTTGCTAACTCAGTTTTACACTGGTGTTCATGATTTCTACCCAGCTTTCCATACTTCTGTTGTACCTTGTGTCTTGTTCCTTCTTGAGGGGCCTGATGTTGACTGATATAAAATCTTTTTAATGCTTCTTTTTAATGCTATCAAAGCTTTTAAATGCTTCAGTGCTTTTAGCAAGATCTCCAAAAGACTTGCCTAACAACCCTTTCTATATAAAGTGCTTTTATTTTGCAGAAATAAAGTTGTTATTCACAACTTAGTAGATTCTGTTTTGCTGTGTAGTTTG
>Ga0065711_1040069_pt1 | contig 17270 bp, 17 predicted proteins | sample Hoacrofraction12_FD_59098 | JGI IMG/M metagenome (GOLD analysis project Ga0065711, IMG submission 59098) | Hoatzin crop microbial communities from Cojedes, Venezuela - Epithelial fraction 12 v2 (version 2) | ecosystem: Host-associated > Birds > Digestive system > Esophagus > Crop | place... | reverse complement strand
GGAAAGGCTGAGGGAGCTGGGCTTGTTCAGCCTGAAGAAGAGAAGGCTGAGAGGGGACCTTAGAAATGCCTCTAAATATCTGCAGGGTGGATGTCAGGAGGATGGGGCCAGACTCTTTTCAGTGGTGCCCAGAGGCAGGACAAGGGGCAATGGGCACAAACTGAAGCAGAGGAAGTTCCAGCTGAACAGGAGGAAGAACTTCCTCACTCTGAGGGTGACAGAGCTGTGGCCCAGGCTGCCCAGAGAGGCTGTGGAGTCTCCTTCTCTGGAGATATTCCAGACCCGCCTGGACAAGGTCCTGTGCATCCTGCTCTGGGTGACCCTGCTTCGGCAGGGGTTTGGGCTGGGTGATCCCCAGAGGGACCTTCCAACCCCAAACATTCTGTGATTCTGTGATCCCAAGCGGATCTTGGGTGATCCCCAGAGGGCCCTTCTGATCCCTGCCATGCTGGAATTCTGTGTGATTCTGTGGCATAGCTGGCAGGCTGTTTTCTAAGCATAGCTGGAAAGCAAGGATGTTGTGGTCTGAAGTAAAGTAATTTTGGGCAGCCATGAGTTAAGAATTAGTTAATATTAGTTAAAGTAAACAGCGCTATTAGTTTTACCTTTTCAAAATGTAATAATAAAACAATAATGTAAGTCACCAATTCCTGGCCTTTCTCCAGTATTCTGAAGTTTTGTTATGATTTACTGGACACAACAATGTCAGGCAAATCTATTATCTTTCAGATGGTTGTTTATCTCAAGCCTGGTCTCCAGACCTGGCTTTTTTTTCAAGGCATGCAGCTTTATCTTGAATTCACAGATATTGACCTGTCTGACTCCTGCTAGAATATGCTATGGTTACTTTCCAAGCTATACACAAATATATATATGAAAAGCAAAAAAGGAGCATATGGTGATGCCAGAATTTTAGTTACATTTTCTGTTGGGGCAAGTTTTGATTTTGTTTTATTTTTAACGCCTCTGGTAGGATGAAACCAGCTGTATACAATAACATGCCTTCATCAAAACATTGGCGATTATATTGAGTGATAACATTTTAATTGTTGATTCCACTGACATAAACTTCAGCGTGGATCTCCTTCTACTCTTGTTACTCATTACAAGTTCCACTTCTGCTTTTTGTTTTATTGTTGTTTTATTGTTTTGGGGTTTTTTGTGTTTTTCTTTTCTGGGATCTGAACCTGTTGCATTCAACGAAATGAGACATCAGTAAGATTAGCTTCAGGCCCCAATATATGAAAGGTGGGGTAACTGCAGTGTGCAATTACTTTGCACAAGGTGGGTAATTAGAGTGTTCATATCCAGGCCTGGTTTAGATCTGTGTTCAGATGACTAACTGAAGAGGACTTGTGGCTACGTCTGAAAATGTTTATTGGAGGCTATCTGGCTCCCAATCTTTTTATCAGATCTGACTGCTCAGCAGGCATGCTTTCTCCTTCCCACTGCAGTAGCCTAATAAATCCTTTCTGACCATCACGAGTTGCTGGGAACTGAGGACATGTCTTTGGTCATGACAACCTATTTGTCTCATTCTTGACAGTGTAAATGTGGAGCAGGATACTGAAAAGACATCAACTCTGAGTTTATATTTACAGCACTGCAACTGAGAAAGGAATCGTCCCTGAGAGGATCTTATGCTGTGTTGGTGTTTGTTACACTCAGACACAGAAGAACCATGCCAAGTATGAACATTGAATGTGTACAATGGTTTCTTCTTCTTAGGATGATTTCTCCTCAGATAGCTGAAATAAACACAGTGTTCATGAGTTTTTAACTTTCTCCTCTTAAGAGAGATATGAAACCACAGTCAGTAGTTTGGAGAGGGGCAGAGGGTTAGCGGGGTGGGTAGTTCCCACAGCAGTTGGAGGCATAACCCAGGAGCTGACCATGGGTACAGCTGATGCTGGTGTTGCTCTTCTCAAAAACATCTGTCCTTCCTCAGCTCCTTCAGTGGGGCTTCTCCTGGGCTCTGAGCTGCCCAGTGAATGAGAAAAGACTCAGCCTGCAGCCACATTATCCAGTCATTTGTCCCACCATCCGTATTAAGCAGGAAACGTGATGGAAAAAGGCAATGCCATTGCCTGTTTATTCACCAGGCTCCTCTAGTTTGGAAGACACTAGTCATTAGACATCTGAGACTGAGGCTAAAGGCAGGATTTGAAACCTTTACATCTCCTTAACTATTTTGTCTGAGATAAAGTTAAAACCGTTTTTTGTTTGATAGAGTGAGGAAACCGTGTCTAGGCTATGTGTACTTATGTCTGTATTTATTCCTGATCGCTGAAGAGCTTAACCACAGAACTTGTGGCTAGTGTCCTGGGCACTGAGAGAGGCCAGGCACATGCTGTTTTCTCTCCTGGCTTTTTTTTTTTCAACTCCTAAGGTTTGGGAAAAAAGTGTACTGGATGTGCCACTTGGCATATTTTTTATTTCTTCTTTTAAGCCATCATCTTTTTAATAGCAGCAGATGCAGAGCTTTTATTTGTGATCTGAATGAAATCCCAGTGGCCTCACCTTTTTGGTCTGTTACCTAAAACTGAGGGAACAGGAATCTTTATGAGGGCAGTGGCCGATTGCATTTTCATAATCAGTGTTTTAGTAAAAGCTAGCAAAAATGCTACCCCTCCTGTGTGTATGAACTGCTATGATGAGCTGTAGCTGCCCTCCTCCAGCAGGAGAGACCAGAGGATAGACTGGTGACCAAACCTGTCCTAGAGAACCAGCTTTTTCATGTGTAGGCATTTTCCAACTGGATATAGCAAGGCATGTCTTGACTGAAAGGTTTGAGGTGCTTGGGAAGCAGCTTATACTGTAGCTGCTGAGGAACAACAGCCCTGCTTTGTGGCTCCCGTGTAGGACTAACAGTTTGACCCTGGTTGTGGAACTACTGAAAGGACCTGGACAGGGCTTTGGCAGAGGACCTTTTCCCTAAGGAGAGGGAAGCCTGAAATACTGCACCAAATGTAGCAGTAGATTCAAGACAAAGTATTATGGTGGTGGGAAGGAATCATAAAGATATTGTGTCCACATTTCCGTTGAGCCAATCTTCCTTCAGTTCCTGAGCCCTGATGCTAGGGTGAGTAGTCAACCTGTCACACTTGCATTGAGTGTTTTTTGCGTGGTTTCTGGAGAACTACACCAAGCATTGCCTCTAGAAACCCACTTGGATGCAGTCCTGTGCAGCCTGCTCTAGGTGAACCTTCTTTAGCAGGGTGATTGGTGATCTCCAGAGGTCAACCTGCACCATTCTGTGATTCTGTGATACCGTGAAATGGAAAGGAGCCACAAATGGTGTTTTTACACAGCTTGCTCTAAAATACTACTAGTGGATTCTGAATGTAAAGCAGGAGAATGCAAATACTTGCCACACAATTAGGCTGGAGTTAAAAGTTCCTCTCTGATGGCATTACAAAAATAATTTTCTCTAGCTTTTAGTGAAGTCTCTGCTACCAACATAGCTTACCTGTCAGATGCAAATGTCTGTCCCTGTACTCCTGTCTGACTACCCGAGGTTGAATACCATGCTGCCATATGCCTTTGGCAGACAGTTGCCCTGGGCTGGCGATCATGCCTAACTTTGAACGCGGCGCTCTGGATCACAAAGTTTGGGGGCATTCCTACTTCCGCTCCTTGAAGGAAGTTAAAACCTGACCACTTTACCTACAGAAGAATGCCCCTGGCTGAGCTGCATTTGGCATGTCTTCTTCTAGTTTTTATTTTTTTAAAGCTATGATTCTCTAAACCAGTCAACATCATCTGGGAACGGCTGCTAACACCAACATTTTTTAATTAAGTGCACCCATAATAGTGAACGAAGATTTGTCAGCCATCCTCCCATTGGCACATCTCTGCTCAAAAGAGACGTCTGTCTTTTAACCAAAGCCCTCTAAGGCATCCTGTTACGCAAGACCTTGGCTGCGATCCAAACCATATTGGGCCCCTTTTAAGCATCCCTTTTACAACCTATCCTTTACAGTAACACACCAGTCCCTTGTTTCCCAACAACAACTTTCTGTACAGAAAGCTTTCAGACCCAAAGAAGCCTTTAGACCCAGCAGTTGTGTGATTTTCACCATAAATAACAGCTCTTATTAATCAGCAGCATTAATGTATAAAGGCTTTATTCCGAAAACTAGCAGCTTTTCAGAATTTGCTGAGAATGTAACAGGAACAGTAACACCTAGGATTAAATCCCTGGGATTTAATTAGTGTTACATTTCCTTTGGGTGGTAATGTTCAGTGCTGTTAAGATTATCTCTCTCAGTCATCACTTTGGTTGACCTAGAGGACGCAGTGTATAGATTAGCCATCTACCCATCTCCAGAGAAATTCCCCTGAGCTAATCACGGAGCCCGTTATGGGCTTATTTCACAATGACTTCAGAGCTGAGGATGTGGAGATCTCAGTATCCTGTTACACACCCTGCTTGCGGTGCCTTCTGGTTAACAAGCCGCTACCCAGGACAGTAATTCTGTAGGTCTCCATAAAGTAGGCAAAGAGAATGAATATCTGAATGAAATTCAAATTTATACAGTTACTTCGGATATGGAAGAAATCAGAAAAAAGAAGGCACCATCCAGGATGCAAATCTCTTCCTGTAGATGGAAACATAAAATTTAGCAGTCTAGTTATGCAGCATTTCTGTCCTGTGGACAGAATACCACCTGTCCATTACAGAGTGACCCACCTCTAAATAGTGCAAACGAGTTTTAAACTGTTAATATTTTGATTTTTCAAGTTTTTAATTTAATTTTGTAAACGTAATGCTGTAGTATGTACATATGGATGCTTTTCTGGGGAAATTACTATTACTCTCTTGCAAATTATGACTCAAACACAGGCCTGGAAGAGAGGGTATTTTGGCAGGAGGGCAAAATATCACTGGATGTTTTCATTATCTTTAAGTATAAAGGTCAAATGAGCAGATTTTATGCCTGGGCTGTTAAATTTTCAGGCCAATTTGAAAGCTGAATTACAGTACCTAGTACAGAAATTGCTCATTGAACCGTACTAGCCACAGTGCCTACTGGGAATTTGGAGGAGTCTGTGTTTGAAAGACTAGGAAATAAACCATAATGGATTACTAGCAGCAAATGTGTTACAGTGAAAAGCAGAATAGTGATCTGCTACCACGTTCTCAATCCTGTGACACAAAAAAAAGCCCTTTGGGCTGACATTTATTAGAGTTATGCTGGTGTAATTTGGAGATGATGGGTTGGGTGGGAAAGAAGAATCAGAATCCAAACCTGACATTCCTGCCGCGTACGTGGACACCTATAGAAGCAGGTTCTGAATCACATTGATGCCAAGCCCAGCTGAGATCACTGATTCGGCTTTTGGGATAGCCTCAGGAGAGTGAGACCCACAGCTCTGTGTAAGGAGAAAAATTAGGCACTGCTTGTACCTTCATTGTGCAACTTCTTGTGGTCTTCTCCAGATTCTCTCTCCAGCCTCTCCAAAAATGTGAAGTTTGATTTATTTGTGAGGCTGGTCTGGCTAATGTATTTGGGAACAGTTTTCAAGTTAGATTATTAAATATATTTTTGGAAGGGAGTGGGAATAGAAACAGGAGAAGGGCATTTTTCCTATTAGTTCTTTACCTGAGGCTATCATTGTACAAACATGATTGGAAAAAAAACAAGAATAAGTGAATACATGACTTCAGCAGGGCTTTAATTCCTTTGCTGTCAGGTATTAATTTAAGCCACAACTAAAACAATGGGCTGTTGGGTGCCATCGGTGCGGCAGAAAGCCTGGTGCACATGACTTTTCCACTGGAATGCTTTCAAGGTCTTTTTCCTCTTCCTATCCTAGCTGCAAAACCTTTATGCAAACGGTCTTAGTCACAATTAGATTACATCAAAGAATGTTTGTCTTGGTTTCAAGCCTGCTTGGGCTAAAACCAAGATAAATGGCAAACTGGCTAAACCCACCAACAAACACCCACTTTTTCTGGTCATTACAGATGAGGAATGTACAGTGCCTTTAGGTCTTCTGTTTCCACCGCCCTATCCTGTCCTTAGTCAGCAATTTGTTAGGTAATTGGAAAACAAAGTTCAATAGACTGTCTCAGAGTGGGTGGGGATTTTTTCTTTCCCCTTTTGGCTTTTGTGCGTCACAGGCTACTTGCAGAGGAATCGACTCACAGCCGGACCCATGTGAAAGCAGCCACATGCAAAGCACAAAGAGAGGAGGCAACCCTCCGTTCATAATCCTCAAAGACAAGTAAAAGTTAATGTGACAAATGACAAGGGAAGGAAACCCTCTCCTGCCTCCTCCTCTTCCTCCACAGACACAATCGAGGAAAATAAAGCAGTACTAAACAACCTTCTCCTTCTCCCTTGCTAATGCAAAGCCACTGCCCTCAACATTTTCTATAGGCTAGAAAACATAGACCGGGATCATTTCAGCAGCAACGAAAATAGAGATGCCTCTGGAGGGACACACCATAACACAGCACAGCAAAGCTCCACGTGAGAGTCCCTGAAGGCTGGTGAGAGCGGAGTTAAACACCCTGTGACTGGCCAAGCAGGGATGTGAAACAGCTTTACATTAATACCACTGTTTTTCGCAGGCCTTGCTGTGAGATACATAGAGAAGTTGGGAGCCAGAACTAACTTCGCACCTCATAGACTGGAAATGAAAAGTGACTGTTGGTGTAAATGAAGTTTTTCTTTCTGGAGGCTGAAGGGGGCCATGCAATCTCACTGTGTTACGGCTGTGTTGTTCAGCACTCTCAGCATCATGCCAATTTTGCTACGTAAGTTTTAAATCTGTGTAGCTCAGTAGACACTCATGGAGTTGTTCTGGCCTTATACCATTACTTTTTAACAGACGTGGCCAGAAAAAATAAATACAATCCCTGAAAATAAGTTGAAAGTACAAAAATACTCTTGGCTAGATGCTCACCATCGGGAATATTTGCTCCTTGACATGTACATTGCCCAGTCAGCCCAAAATAAACCGTTTTCCCAGAAAACAATTCCATGAAGGTACATTTGTGGAGTCCTTATTTTCAGGCACTTTCCCTTAGGTATTCCTGCTAGAGCTCAAGGTGGCTGCCATGGTTGCTAACGTTGTGCTGAAATCTCTGTCATTTAATCACAGGATGGCATTAAGGCTGCACGGAACATTTTCACAGCTGGAAGTTCAGGATGTCAGACAGTAGTTTCAGCTGTGCACTGCCGCAAGCAGCCGGTTAATATACTCCCCTGGAATGCAGAACAACCATCATTATCACTTGGTCCAAACTGAATGAGAAAGCGTGGCTGATGTCAGCTTCCCAGGTATCTGCAACTGTCTGCTTCCTCACCTTCCCTTTCCAAGCATTATTCACCTCAAGTCTGTGTCCTTCACTCTGGAAGTTCCCCTGGGTTTTGATTTTTTACCCACTGCCATTTAGTAGCAGCAAGATAATGCAGTCAAAGCAGAGGTCTGAAAACTGGTCCCTGAGCTAGGTTGAAAATTACAGTTTCAAACAAGAAATAAAGAGATCAAACTTTTAGCAGACAAACGTGTTACTACGTTTTCATCTTGCATGAATGGTAACCAGTCACTTTGGACATTTCCTGGTGGATTTTTTTCTAAGAGGTTCTGGTTTACGTGGTGAAGTGATGCTGAGTTCAGTGAGGCAGAAAACGGCTCGCACTCCTGCCGGGAGTAACTCTTCCAGTAACAGTGCTGATATTGGTACACAGCATGGCCTGGTCTGGAACAGTAACAAGAACTGCAAATTGATGCTTTTATCCACATAGTCACTGAACCTGACACCAGAGACCAATCAAAAATGCAGTATGTCAGAAAAATCCCTCAAAACACATTTTGAACAAATCCATGAAATACAATTCCATCAGATTGACTAGAAGTATGAGTAGTTTACAATGCGCCATGAAGCAGAGGAAGTTCCAGCTGAACAGGAGGAAGAACTTCTTCCCTCTGAGGGTGACGGAGCCCTGGCACAGGCTGCCCAGGGAGGTTGTGGAGTCTCCTTCTCTGGAGATATTCAAAACCTGCCTGGACATGGTCCTGTGCAGCCTGCTCTGGGGGACGCTGCTTTGGCAGGGGGTTGGTCTGGGTCCTAGAGGGCCCTTCCAACCCCCAACATTCTGTGATTCTGTAGATTTAGATCCTCTGTTCAACATGCAGCACAATGTGCCCTGGCAAACAAGCTGACAGGTTACCAGTCCCAGTGCATTATTTTCTGGTGGAAGAAAAGGTTTTCAAATCAATTCTGTGTCTTCCACAGACTCTGAAGGTCTTTGTGATTTACTAATGACATAGGCATTTTCTCCAAAACTTGAAGTCCTAGAAAAGGCAAAATATACCTCTAAAAATACAACTGACATTAAACTATTGTGACTATTATGAAGTGTTCAGTTTCTAAGGAGGTTGGTAAATGCTTCTTCCCTGATGCTTTGATAATGAAGCAGAAATTCAGATTTTCAAGAAGTGCGGGTGGCTGGGGCAGAGTTATGTCTGTGTGTCAAACTGGTGTCCGATTTCGGGCCCGACGTACAGAAATGCTGAGAAATACCTCTCCGAAAAACAAGCTCTCTAACACTGTTGAAAAGCTCAGTCAGAGTTCAGATCCAAGCGTAGTTACATATTTCAGGAGTGATTTAGTCAGTGGTCAGGTTTTTATCCTTTACAATTATCATGATGACTTACGAGGCTGGGATCTGGTTCCAGATTTCCCGAAAGTGTGTGACAGTTTTGATCTGGCATGTCCTGAGGCCGTGTGCTGATTTAAATTACTTGCTTGACTGAAAAGCGTGGATTAAAATAACATACTAGCTTCTCAAGGAAAAGGCATTGGCAAGCTACGGCAGCCTATGTACATATACAGCTGCCAACCAGCAAAATGTTTTCAGACTCACACACAAGGCAATCTGAAGGGTTCATTACGATATTTCACAGAGCTCTCCAGAGTGAAAAGTTTTCACATTAATCTCTGCATCGGACCCATAGCTTCTGTCGCACAAATGTTTTCTGATGGCAAAGTCTCATCAAGTGATCTGGAGGCGGAACGGGGACCCTGTGGACAAGGCTCCCTGTTGTGCCCTGCCTATGCTTACCTCCATGTAGCAGGGTATGCCTTCCTGTCCTGTCTCTGCAGCACACAGCATTCCCGTTCTGCGATCATACGCTTCTTTAGGGTGAAAGACAAAAAAAAGCATGCCTGGTATTCACTAACATTATCAGATGCTAATGGATCGTGCCGTTGGTCGCATCCGACAGAACAGCTTGAGTCAGGTCACCTACAGCATTGCCCCATTTTGCAGTCGTTTGGCTAACCTGGTTAAGGGTGGTGGGTCGTAGGAAGGTTGGTGGTGGTTGGGTCTCCTGCACGTAGCCAGGACAGCTGGTCAGCCCTCCGTTTTCTCCCTGTGACTGAGTCCAGGAGATTCTGAATGTTCTTCTTGCCTGGAAATGCCTTGATGAGGATGAAACAAACTCTCCCTACCCTCTCTTTGGGGCATAATCCAAAGCTGACTGCAGTGGCAAGATTTCTTTACGTCAGTCAAGGGTTAAAATACACAAATAAACCAAAACCTGTTAGGAGTGTTTTTGTGATAGTCTCCTAGCTCTGGGATCTCCCTGCCTGCAAAAGCAAAACCAGCCTTAGTAAGAAATGGATATGCTCAGTAAGACAAAGAAAACAAAGCAGATCTAGTGAACACAGGACACATAGTATCAAAGACAAAAACATAGCTAGAAAATCATTCTGTTCGTGAAGTTGAACCAAAAAATTTCCTAAACGTCACATTTTTAGTGTACCTGACTTCTCCCTCCCCTGAAACAGACCAATGCACCAACCAGATGTTCCAAGAAAGAAATGTTGTTGTGAATTAAGTTTTGAGGGAAGGATTTTTGGTAGAGTTGAAAATTGAGTTCAGAGTACACAGCTACGTTCAAACTCCAGCATGGAGCAGAGTCAGTGAGCTACCGGGATAGTCTAGAACACTGAGCCGAAATTCAGCACTGTGTTTGAGGATGTTGAGGGAAAACTCTGCATTATTCGTTTTCATAAAGAAGCATAGTCTTGCTTGCATTCAGCCAACAGCTGAACTTGTTGGAAGTAGAGTGTACTCTACCTGGGAGTGATTGCAAGACCCCCAAGTCCTCTACATCCTGCAAAAGTGACCTGCATGCTATTTAACCCAAGGGCAGCCCAGACAGGAGGAGAGAATGACCCAAGCACTTTGACTCCCACCTCTGCATCACATCCAGCAGCAGCAAAACAGGCAGCTACTGTTCATGCCACACCGAATGGTCCGATCAGAAAAGCAGAGGCGATGGGGAAATGCCAGTCAGCGGTGGCTGTAGGAAAGCATCCAAGGTTGAATTCCTGGCAGACTTGGGGTGTTTTTATTATTTTCTTTAAGGTTGCCAGGGGTTTTATTTTTTCTTCTTTTTTTTTTTTAAGGCAGCACACACATTCCTCAGAGTGATTTTTCCTGTTCCTCTCCCTCACTTCCCTGCACACTCATGCGTCGCTGCACAATTTTTCTGCCTTGCTTGGTGGGGTGGCGGGGAGGGAAGGTGCTGGGGGCAGACGAGTCGCCGCTCGTGACCCGACAGTGTGGCAGCCGTTGCGGCTGGCAGGGAGCAGAGGGAAGGTTCTCTACGGAGCCATTGCCAAAGTCGGTTTTAATCAATTTAATTGTTAACGTTTGGGGGAGAGAGGGAGGAAGCAGACCACAGACTAACACGGTGGGGTTAATGGAAGGAGAAGTGATAAAATATAACCCTACAGCCTGCTGTGCAGCAAGTCTCTGAAAGATTAGAAAGTTATCAAGTGAGAAAACAATTAAACTGATTTGTAATTAACTTTGCAGAGAGTAAAACCAGCCAAGTTAATGGGAGGCAAAATACTGCTTGCTGGGTTTGTCCCTAAAAACTCTTTCTGTCCCTAACTCTTTTCCTCTGTGCCCTTCAGCAATCCCGAAGAGCTGGCAATGGTGTCTGGGGCGAGCTGTGGGTGCGTGCTGGTGCTGCTGGGCTTGCTGCAAGCTGAGGAGGAACCATGGGGAGAAGGGGGCAATCATCCCTGATGCTTCAGGCAGCTGCACAAACACTCGCCGTGGCCCGAGCATCCTCGCTGTGGGCAGAGCCAGCCGAGCATCCTCGCTCTGCACAGCCGCTGTGCAGAAGTGGGCTGGAAAATGGCAAAGCTCTGTGAAGGACCCGGTGGGGGCTGTGTGGACATGGGTAGTGTCACACAGATGGGTGGCCAGCAGCTGCTGAGGGTGGATCTCCTTGCTCCGGCCTTGGAAAGACTCCTTGCTGCTCCCATGCCTTCATGGTCACATTCCCCAGGCCTCACACTCGTGGCGGAGTTTCTTGGAGCAGCAACGTCCTGCTTGCTTGTGAAAACACTAATTTCTCTGGCTTGATGTGGATTTGAGAATAAACCCACTCAGAGAGCGATCCCTCCTTTTGGAGATCTGTGTTTCAGGGCAAACCCTGAATTAATGTAACCCAGCTCCCATCCACACCAAAAATCCCCTAACTCAAGGCTACCAGTGCATTTAACTAAGCCAGTCATCCTGTCTTTATTTATAAACTAAAATATCACTTGCAGCCTGTTTGCTTTATAGTGTGGCTATAACCTAAGCCCCATAAATGCTGCCCGTGTGCTCCTGCCTTGCCATAATTAGGGGGATGAAGCCGCTGCCACCAGGCATGGGCTCTGCGGTGTGGCTCTTCTCCCCGGGGCACGCACCACGTGTGTGGTGTAACCACCACGACCGTCTGTGGGGAAGATGTTTCATTAACGTCAAGCTTCCCACTTATCTCTGTGCTCATGGAGATGTGCAGCCGGCTCACACAGCTGCTCAGACCCCAGAGGTGGAGGAAAGCCCCCAGGCAGGGGGACAGGCGGGACAGACGGGCTCAGCTCCGGCGATTCGGGTGGAAGAAGAGCAACGAGGCTGGTGAAGAGTCTAGAAAACAAGTCCTGTGAGGAGCAGCTGAGGGAGCTGGGGCTGTTCAGTCTGGAGAAGAGGAGGCTGAGGGGAAACCCTATCGCTCCCTACAGCTACCTGGTGAGGTGGGTGTTGGTCTCTTCTCCCAAGTAACCAGTGACAGGACGAGAGGAAATGGCATCAAGTTGTGTCAGGGGAGGTTCAGATTGGATATTCAGAAAAATGTCTTTACTGAACGAGTGGTCAGGCACGGGAACAGGCTGCCCAGGGCAGTGGTGGAGTCCCCATCCCTGGAGGGATTCAAAAACCGTGTGGATGTGGCACTTTGAGACATGGTTTAGCAGGCATGGTGGGGTTGGGGTGACGGTTGGGCTTGATGATCTTAGAGGTTTTCTCCAACCTTCATGATTCTGTGATTCCATAAGAGAGAAACATGCCTACCCAAGAGCTTTGCTCAGCAGCCCTCTGTTTCTGCAGGGTGCATGCCTGTGCGTTGCTGCCTTTTGGGGCGCGGTGTGTTTTTCAGCCACAGTTTAGTGCCCTAAAGCTGCAAGCAGGTGAAGAAAATACAGGGTGAAGATTTTTTTCCTTTTTGCAATAATAATGTAACATGGAAGGAAAGCAAGAAATAAAAGAGAAGAGAGGGAAGTAAGAGGACAGTTAAAATAAATACAGAGGGGAAGGGGGAAGTTAATGAACTTGTTCCATCTAACAAACGGTTTCCTTCTCTCCCCGCTGTGAAAGCTGTTGTTTCACCAGCCCACGCCAGTGACTTTCTCCTGTCCCCCCTGCTCAGGCCTCTGGGAAGAGAGGTCCATCCACCACCTACAGCTCCAGCGACGGGCTCGGGGCTCTCAAGCCGATCTCTGTTGCCCAGACAAACCCCGGTCTCTTTTCTCAGTGTGCCAACAGGGAGACGGCAATTAATGCCAAGGGGGGGGTGGCTTTAATGATGCGGACACCTGTTCCCCGAGAAATGGCCTCAGCTCTATTTGGCACGAGTCACTGCCGAGGCTCCTCAGCCACAAATTGCTTTTCCATAAAGGCAAAGCAGCTTTGTTTATAAACTGCTGTAGATAGGCTGGAGTTTTCATGATGAGAGCACAGAAGCAACAGTCATTACAGCCATATAAATGAGTTTATTTATTCAGCGAGAGCACATCTGCCAGGCTGTCGTGAGGTAATCTGCTGCCGCTACAGCCCACAATTAATGGCTGCTGGGGGGCAAACGAGACGAGAGTGACACGCCTGAGGGGAAGGGAGAGCTCCAGTGGCTTCGCAGAGGACCCTGTGCCACCAGCACCGGTCCCCCCATGGTGGCGAGGGTCTCCCCAGGGAGCCGGGACAGCAGACCTGGCCCGGATCTTGATTTGGGTGTCCAACCCAGAACCTTGCTTGGAAGAGGAAGGGGCTGGGAATGCAGCCGTTGTGGCTCTACCTCGAACGAGCAGCTTGGAGGGTAGGGATGTCCCTGCTTCTTCTGCTGGATGCTGAAACAAGGAGCAAGAATAAATCTGGACTGGAAATAGAGGGTGGATTCAAGACTCAGATTTCAGATCCAGACCATAAAAATGGTATCCTTCAGGTGCTGTTTGGACCCAGAGCTTTGACTTGGTTCACCAAATAACTTGGAACTATTTCCTGACCCTGTATCAGTTTTCGGCTCTGGTTTTGGGGTGGGGGTGAGTGCAAAAGAGGTGTCAATCCAAGGGCTTGGTTTGGACTCTTGCTCAGCTGGGAATGAATACCCTGCCTGTGGCACAGCTCCTGCGGGCAAGCTGCAGGATATTAGTTAGTTGCCATATATATATTTGACCCAACGAGGCCTGAAGAATTTGCTTGCAATGCCACTAAACTGGTCAAATGCTGAAACATGAAGGACAGATGGAAATAACTGTAAAATGCTGTAACCTGGCATGTCACCAACACTTCGCAGCTTTGCTACCAGCTGCCAGCAGTAGCAGAAAAAGGCACTAACAGGAAAAGTGAAAACCTAGAAGACAACCTCAGTGAAGGAAGGCAACGCTGAGAGAGGCTGGGAGTCGTTCTGTGCAGCTGGGTCTATAATCTTTCGAATGGCTGGAGCAACATGGCAAAAGAAGAGGATGTCACATGCAAGGATCAGCTGAAATCTCCCTGTCCTTTCCCTTCCACCTCCAGGGTGAGGTGGACGTGACTGGCAGGCCCAGCTGATACCACTGCTGCCTGTCTGCTCCCATCCAATGGTCCTGACAGATGTTTTAATCACTGCTTGAAGAATGACTTCTGCACAGCTCTGCTGCTCAAACATCTGTTTCTGTTTAGATAGACAGAGGCATTTCAAACTGCACTGGCCATGCCACACACTGGGAATTGTTTAAACGGCAACCCAAGTTGCTTACATTACTCATTTACAGCATGAGGAGGATTTACTGCAGCAAACCTTGACATATTTTTAAGCCCTGTAAAACAGATCATTCACCAAGAGGGAACAGTTTTGCTTCCTAAATAAAAAAGAGGGCATTTACAGTTATAAACCCATTAAGGCATCGCTGAAAAGCCAGGGCTTTACTACTCCCATCCTTGTTCCCATGCCAAGGGAAGAAACGCTCGTTTAATCACGATTTCACTGCCCTTGGCTTTCCTAGCTTTTGTAGTTGAGAGTGTGTGTGTGTTTTTGCTGTGCCACCTCTTGCCCTGCTGTTGTCAGCACCCTCGGATTACTCCTACTCCAAACATCCCATGACACATTGCATGTCAGAAGCTGAGCTTCCCAGTTTCTCAGCGGAGAGGAACAAGAAGCAGCTACGTTTCAGAAGGCGATGGTGAAAGATCAGTATCGCCAGTAAAATTTAAAGGACCTTCTGCATTCCTAGGTTTTGTGTACCTACCATCCTACCCTTGAAATTAAACAAGATGCCATCACCTCTCTCCTTTTCCTCTGACTTGCCTAGCTGTTCAAGCCTCGAACTACAAAGCACATGGCAAGATCGGATTATCAGCCGGTCAATAATCGCTGTATATCACGTGTAAGGAAAAGCCTGATTGCTGGCCATCAAGTGGGAGCTGCCATCCTCCAGCCCTTTGCCTGCATTCTTGCAACAGGTGGAGCGCTTCGTTAATGCGTTTGGCTGATTTTCAATGGTGAAATATTCCCCCGGGGTTCTGGTTTTAAAAATAGCAGAAATCGGAGCTTTGTCTACAAAGTGATAGAAGGAGCACACTGTGAGCTTTCGCCTCTTTTGTCCTACTGGGAATTACTGGGATAAAACCACATGCTGAAGGATCATGCTGCTTGTTTTCTTTAGCGTCCTTCCCCCTTCTCTGTGACTTTTCAGATTTGCGAGCCAGGGAGCTGAGGTAGAAGTCTCCCCGGTTAGCTTTTCTTTTCCAGTTTCAGGCTCCATTAACAAGCACCTCTCAAAATCAAACGTACAACAATACTTCTGTCCTTACAGACTGTTTCTGTTCTCTGTGAACAAAAGGATAGGTTAAAAGGAAACCCTTGCATAAACATGAACACGCTGGTTCGTGGCTGGCTGTGTTTCTGGGCACAAACGGTGTTTCTCTGCTATGCAGGGCTCAAGGGATCAATTTTCCTTTATGGGTTTGCTTATATGGCTCAGCTTCATCGAAGTCCTGAACGACTCATGTAACTCTAAACCCATAAATAATCCCAAGTTGGACAAATAGCTCATCTTCCTTAAATTAGACGTGTTCCCATACGCTCCTCGTTTGGGTCCTGCAGCAATTAGCCTGGAAACTGCGAACAGCCTTTTGCATTGAGCTGAAGTTATCTTTCACAGAAGCACCAAAAACAATCACAAGAGAATAATGATATTTCCTGAGATCCACCTGTTGCTCAGTTTCCCTTCAATTAAGTGACAAAAGGGGAGGTGCAGGAACCGCGTCTTGTTATAAACACGAATTATATTGGGACAAATGAAGCCGGGAAGAGAAAGGCGAAGGCAAGGCGAAATAATGCGAGAAAAGCCGCCTCTGCTTTATCACGGGCTGGCCATGCGCGGGGGGGCTCAGGAAGAGGCACATTCCGATGCGGCACGAAGGCTGGAAGAACAATGCGGTCCTTCCTCAATAAGGCGTTTGAACAGGCTAAATGATCCCTCTGGAGATTATATGGAAGTGAAGTACATCAAAATAGGAAAGGAGGAAGAAACGCATTTCTGCCTTGATGAGGCACAGCCCACGTTTTGCTGAGACATGACTATGGACTTCTAGTGAAAACATCAAGCAGCAGATGAAGGGGTTTTTTGTGGGGCAATGGCCAGCCTGTGTTCCGCTGCTGTGTCAATGTGCTCGGGGGGCACCAAGATTTGGCCAGCCATCTCTCCAGCTGCCCCCACGTCCTTTTCCTCCCTTCTGCAGCTCCCTGACAACGGTCCCTTCTCCCTGCCTTACTCTAGGTGTCTTTGACGTCTGCAATCATCAGTTGAAGGAGCTGCAGCGGAGCTGTTGCTTTAATGCCTGTAGGCACAAAGCAGAAGAGGAGATGCCATTCACTAGTCTTCAGGAATTATCCAGCTCCTGGGAGAACCTGTACAGTGTCCGGGCCTCAAAGTCACCCCTTTTGTGGAGTGACTGCTCTGCTAAGCAGTGGTCATGCCTCTTCTCACCACATGTTCATCCCCATGGCACGAGTACCATGGTGCCTGTCAGGGAATTATGCCCATGTGGGTATTTACTGATGGTTGCTCTGGGGTTGAAGGCCCTGTATCAGCAACGAGGTGCCCCAAGGCTGCCCCACCGACTCCCTCTGTCCTGCCTGTGACCCAGGATGATGGCTATTGGAGCTTCTCCTAGTCTGTCCCTCTGGCCAGCTGGGACAAGACTCCTCTATTTCAGCGGCTCTTACTTTGCTGTGGGGTGGCCTTGTGTAAGGTGTCCAGCTCTGGTTTTAAACCCTGTGGAGAAAGGGACCCCTTTTTGTCTTTCCTGTTGCCACATGGGATGTCCCAAGGCCTCTCCAAGCATCAGCCAGGAGTCAAGAGGGATTTTTCAGGTATCCAGGATGTTGGGGAAGAAACAGAAGTTCTTACACACGCCATCCTGAGCCTTCTCCACTACTGAACAGCATCTGTTTTTGCAGAAGCCTTGGTGCTGTATTTTTCACACACTGATGACTATTCTCCCCAGTCTTCCTGACAACAATTCCACATCGGCCTCTTTGAGAAGCATCATGAGTGTGTCCCAAGTTGCAGGAGACCCTGTCCGTAGAGCGGCGCAGGTTGCTCTGCATCACCCTTCCCGGGGTGCTGCATGCAGCGTGCACTTGTTCCTGCCCTTGCACATCCTCATCTTCTCTGGAAGCAAACCCTTTCTCCCATCTGGTGGCAGAGG
>Ga0065711_1040067_pt1 | contig 17272 bp, 5 predicted proteins | sample Hoacrofraction12_FD_59098 | JGI IMG/M metagenome (GOLD analysis project Ga0065711, IMG submission 59098) | Hoatzin crop microbial communities from Cojedes, Venezuela - Epithelial fraction 12 v2 (version 2) | ecosystem: Host-associated > Birds > Digestive system > Esophagus > Crop | place... | reverse complement strand
CCCGCCTGGACAAGGTCCTGTGCAGCCTGCTGTAGGTGAGCCTGCTTCGGCAGGAGGGTTGGACTAGATGACCCACAGAGGTCCCTTCCAACCCCTACTATTCTGTGATTCTGTGATTCTGTGAAATCATTATATGTCATTAGAAAGATCTCTCTGATGCTTTAGGGACAAATGATGCCTATGAAAAACAATTGTTTTGGTGAAGGGAGGAGAGACACAATGAGCTTTTCAAAGATCAAAGTTACTTGCAGAGTACCAGCTCAGGTAAATAAAGTCTGATCTTACTCTCCAGGAAGCTGTGGTCATTTTTCAAGAACAAATTTTTATTTCATAAATACATACAGGAATATATGGCACCTGGCAGCATATAAATTGATGAAGTGCAAAGACCTATTCACAGTCTTGCCAGAGGCAACATCTGAAGCACATTATGCAGAAGCGCCTGAGAACACGTCTCTTGCTGCACGCAACTCGTTGATCTCTACTGAAACTAGGAGATGCAAGGAGACGAGGACTGTCTATTTCTTATTGTTTATTTAATTGGACACAAGGGATGTTCAGTGCCTTTCTCTTGCCCTATTTTCACCGTCATAAAGGCAAACAAATTGAGAAAAAATGTAGTCTATTGCAGGCTTTTTTTCCGAATTGGAAGATATGTGAAACAATTTAGGTCACCTCTATCTCAAAAGACTATGGAAAAATTGCTATGGGTAATAGACTGTGCAATACTAATATGAGTCTTCTAAACCATCAAGGCTCCCTTACTCATCTTTTTAGTAGTGTGAGACCAAAGACTTCCAGGGGAAAATACAGTGAGTTAATATAACCTGTTATTCAGAAGGAATCTGAGTAAATTAATTACATGCAGAAATGGTTTACAAATGCTTGTTAATAATTTCAGTGCATTACTCAGAGGTAAAATAATATTTGAAAGATACTAGATATAGCTTTAATAAAGGAATAAAATGTGTTTCAGTGCTCTTTATATGCATATTTATTAGAATAGTCTGAACTGAAAATGAATTTTCAGAGCGAAGAGGGGAGGAGGGAAAGGTTAAGACTAGGAAATGTGGAAGTGTGTTGGCTGAATATCCGGAGTGAGAATAATCTTCCTTGGGGGCACTGCAGGTTCCTTGTTTTCTTCATATCCGTCCCACTTGCTGCAATGACCTAAAATGATGAGTTCAATGGGGTCCCTCAGCGGCTTCCCTTCCTGTTGCCTTTATTACACCCTGGAATTTGAAGCATTAATGATTGTTCAAAGCACCCTGAAGAAAGCTATAGTTAGCCTACAGATCAAGTCACATACCTCTGCAGAGCATTAATCGATTGCTCTTTTCCTTCAGGAAAAAGAGACAATGAAAATTTGTTTGGAAAAATCTCAGTGTATTTGAGGACTTTAAATTTTAAGTACCAATTTAATGAGGGAAATTTTTACAGTTTGTGTTGTTGCAGTTATATTAGGTTACATGTGTCAGCTTCCCTTCTCCTACCAAAAAACTTCTGGACTGTCCAGTAATCTTTGTTTGCAGGGATTCTTGTGCTTTTTTTTTCCCAGCTGCCCCTAGCAATGGCTGGTGAGGAAAAGTAATGACGAGTCCTGGTGTCAGTGCGCATGTAGCGGGGTGTCATAGTGTGGTACTGGTGCCAGTGTGCAGGCAGCAGCTTCTAACTGGGAGACTGGGGGGGAAGCGAGAGCCAGAGAAGAAGAGTGATTACACCTTCCTCCCTTCCCACCCCTCCTCCTGCACCACCAAACCCCCCACCTCAGACTGCTGCTTTGTTCCTGGCTTCTCTCTCTCATGCCCTAACTCTGCTCCTTGCCAGCTGGTCTTAGGTTCCTGGGCCCGTTTCCTGCTCTTCTGGGTTTTTTTACTTCATCTTGGGCACCCTGGTCCATCAAGCTACCTGGTTATGACAGAAAACCAATGCTCTGTGTAGTTCTCATCTGCCACAGAGTGGAGGGAGAGTGCTTTAATGTCCAGTTTGCTAATGATCAGGCTAAGATTTTTTTTTTGTTTACTGTACCTCTTAAAGATTTACTGGGTATGTGGAAAGACACTGGTAGCTCTTCTGGTTCAAAGAAAAAAAAAGAACCATTTTTTCTCAGGTATTACACAAGCCCTTCTTGCAATGTATATGTGCAAAGATTAGAACTTTTTCATCTGCGGAGAGCCTGTGAGTTCCTCTCTAATATCCTGTGGAGTGTTTTAGAGCAACACGCTAAGGGTTCACATCGTAACATTGCCTAGTACAGAAAATACGAGCTGGATGACACCATCAAGGACTCTCAAAAAAACAGAGGTATGTTTATAGGAAGTAAAAAAGTCCACTTGCGAATTAGGAGACTATGACGAGATCTCTTTTTCCACCGAAAGCAGTGATATCTCAGAACACAGCAACGCCAAGGCACAGCTGGTCTCCGGACTGCTTGTACAGCTCCCTATCAGAAGTGAAGCAAACCAGTTTAGCCTATCCTTGCCTTCTGTGTCCCAGACAACAGTGACACGATTTCAAACTTTGTTCAGGTAGGTAGAAAGGGAACTGAAAAACAACTAGTGACAGGCTGGTTATACCAGTGCTCGTCAAGACTTTAAAGATGTGTGGAGAGTAATTTTAGAATTGCTATATATGTGAGTTGCTCTTAAAAACCTTTGCAAGCCTAAAAGGATGTTTGGAGTTAGAATTTAAAAACAGTGGGATTTAGTACTACAGGTTTTGGCAAATGAATCACTGCAGTTCCTACAGCTGATGAATTAATGTGGACCCGACAGACTAACATGTACCATGTGTTTATTTTGGCAGCAAATGCGGAAAAATCATTTGAAGAAAAATTGTATTATTCAACAATTTCTTTTTTTGGTTTGTGTTCTGTTTTTTCATTCCTTTAATTGAAATCACAAAGGTAAGGTTCAGAAAGCCCTTCTGATTGGTACCACATTTATCGTGTTAGGAGAAACTAATGATACTATTACATGATTTTTTATGTATTAGGCTGTCTGATCATAGTAATTCTCTCAACTACAAAAACGGAACAACAACACAGTCCCATATACCATCTTGCAGGTAAATGAAGCAGGTAGATGTCAGACTAGATAATGCACTGCAATTTTTTGTGGTTTCAAACTAATTTGTAACATGAATCTTTTGAGCATCTGATTTATGAAAGTTCAAATATATCTGTTTTCAAGTTAGTTTATGAATGAATTATAGTGTTCTCCACTGAAATATTAACAAACTCTTAAACTCAGTGTTATGGAGAGTAAAATATACCAGTCATAAATTTATTTTTTTTTAAGTCATAGGTGTGCAAATTTCATCATACTCAACCGCACAAGTTAGGACTTCCATGTCTGAAAAGACAAGAAGGACAAAACCCATACCTTGACTGAATGGAATTTGAAAGTTCATTGCAGCTTTTTCAAACCTTGTAATGCCTTGTCACACACTGATTCTTGTGCATCAAAAATGCTGGGAAAGGACAGCTGTTCATGTTCAGTAGCACCTTGGCTGTTTTTTCACTTTTTGACTCCTAACTTCTCCTTTTCCTTTTTTCCTTCCTTCCTTTTCCTTCCTTCCTCTTCATTTTTTCCAGTTCTTTCCTTCCTCCCTTTCTTCCTCCCTCTCTCCTTCCTTCCATCCACACATTATAATGAATTGAGACATAACATGCAACATCCCTGGCAACATCAGGTCTCTCTTTTCTACAAGTTGGGGTAAAGCAGCACTTTGTACTTCTCCAAACTGCCTCAATTCTTTTGTGACCAAGTCTACATACCACAGAAGTTACAAGGCTATTTTTGTACACGTGAGTGTTTAAATTAAACTGGATGTTTCTCAGGAAAAAAAATAAAAAAAGTTGCAACCCAATTGTCAGAATGAATGAACTCTGTGTGTGACATTCTATGAATTTTCACCGGTTTCGTTACACAGGAAGTCAATTTCATGACATTAATTCTTTTCGGTCCTAAGATTTCTGACAGATGGTATCTTGAAATTCTTGTTGGCTTTCCCAACCCTGCTGGGCTTCTTTTTTTTTTTTTCTTTTTTTAAAAATTCATTTTAAAAGGTCTGATTGCAAACAGTAAGCAAATAACTAGTCTTTTCCATTTGCAAAGAATTTAAAATTAGATTTCATTAGAGGTTGGGAATGTATGCCATGGAAGTGTGGGCAGAAGTGAGGGGAGGTGAGTGACCTCTAATGACCATCAGCCCTGTATACTCTTTCTACCATCCTCTTTCCTCTAAGCCCAACAGCTGGCAACATCTACAGAGACACTGTCCTGCCACCATTCATTTGGACTCCTGCATCTGTGCCATTGTCTTCCCACCCTCAAGCATGGAGAGGGTTTCTAGTGTTAGAAGGGGTCTAGTCCCGCCTTCTCCTGGGAATACCTAATAGACGTATCATAGAGTGAAGGGCCAGTAGTGGATGCTTACGGGAAGATCATGAGAAATTAGACGAGTGCAAAGCAGGCTTTTGTCCCACAACTTTCAACTCACAAACTGCCATCAGCTCAGGGTCTCCATCAGAATCTCTGCTTGCTTTTTAAAAATCCTCATGGTTTTATTTCTTTCTTGACTTGACTCTTATGATGGCAAGAAGTAAATTGCTCTCAGGTACAATGAGAGAGTCACCTGCCTGTGAGACCATGGTCAGAATAACCAACTCCATAAAGACCAAGAAGACTCAAGTCATGGTGGCATCCAGTATTTTACTTTCATTGAGTTTGAAGCAGAGAGCCAGGGCAGAAATGCAGATCAGAATCCAACAGCATCTCTTTTACCAGACAGAGTAGCCTATTCTGAGCATCATGGTAGCAGCTTGAGAACTATCGCTATGCCAGAGGATGTCTGAAGACATTAATTTCCAAAGGCTGGTTTCAGTCAAACCTTTGACAGCCTTGTAACAATTTTGCTTAATTTAATTTCCTTTGGTTTAATATAATTTCCCCTCTTTTAATCTGATTTCCTATGTTGTGTTTTAATAGAAGTTGAAAAGTAAAAATGGAAACAAAATATTAAGAACAGGGACAAAAGGAAGACATATCCAAACATATATCCAGGCCCTTATGATTAAGTAAGTTATAACTGACATATTTGGTAAGACTGTGGACAGGCAAATGTCATGTTTTGCATCTCTATTTCTGTGTCTGGCTAAGGAGTTAGATAGCTCAATACCAATGTCTGTGTTTTATGGGGACATGAAAGAAATGCAAATGTCTTGTCCTGTAAATCACTGTAATCCAAAGTAATGAGTCTCTGACTAATGAATCAATGTCACAAGCACATCCCAGAAGGAAAAAATATTCTTGCTAACATTTGTGCCTAACCCATTGTCTTGGCTGCTCCAGCTGGTGTTGGGACAGTGCTGATCACAAAAAATCAGGGGGTTATGTGTGTCCGTTTCAGCAATGCTCTGAGAGTGAAAACTGTACCAAAGCTAGCCAGAGAAAATTCTAATTTGCTAACACAACGGGACAATAGTTATGAAGACAAAATCAACACTAAGCAATCCCTCCTTCACTATTTCCTATAGGTATTAGAAAAAATTTAGACTTCAAAATAAAGATAAACACAGTAAGATATTTTAGATATTTAAAAAATCTGATTTTAGAAAGCGTCTTCTTCAGCATCCGACAGATTTAGAATACCAAAAAGTGAAAAATTAGTTCAGGTCACTAATAGGTTTTCAACTGTTAAATCGTTAAACTGTTACATGTTGGTATGTCATTAGAATGCAATTAGAAAGTTTAAGTGGCAATTAACAACTGTCTGTAGTGAATGCTTGAAACATTACCAGCATCAGGTGCCATTTGTGAGACCTTGTTGCCTGTGACTACAAGGCTTATGAGAGTGTTTAGAGGAATTTTTGTCTTTAATTTTAATTTCATAGCCTGGCCACAACACTGGCCAATTAATTTAGGCTTATAAAAATTAAGACCTCTTTAAGCCCTTGGTTGGACTTATTTGGGGAATTCTCATTAAAGCCACCCTTCTACTGCTGAAATCAAACCTGCTACACCAGCTTATGTCTTAGACCATTTTTTTCCTTAGGCAAAAGTTAATCTGAAAAGATTATATTCTTACTCCCTAAGTCTTTTTCAAACAGTTTTGTTCATAGAGAGAGGAAATTGTCTTGAAAAAAAATTGGCAACAGTAAATATCAGTGCTCTTGTGTTCAAGAAATTGTTCTTTTCTCTGAGGAGAAGGATGACAATTTGGAATACGGTTGGAAGTGTATGGATGATTCAGTAATTAAAAAGAGTGTGATGATACCAGAAGCTACTCATGCTGCCATTTGTGACAAAAATAATTGGCTGAGGAAAAGAATGTCTTGGCATTAAAGAACTCATTGCAATATATGTGAAATTATTTCTAGGGATTCAGCATAGCTGGCTGCACAAATAAAGGTTCAAAAGTCTGACAGGAGTGGAAAATATAAGGAACCATAGAGATAGCTTCTGAGCATATGTCTATGCATGTTCTTGTTGATAATTTTTTCATGCTGTTACAGACAGAGGGGAGCATCTGTTAAGCACACAAGAAGCAAAAAAAGGGTGGTGTTGACAAGTTCACCCAAGACAATTAAGCATGATTTATTGCTTTAACAACATAGCCCTGAATTTGGGATAGAGCAGAATTACATCACCTGAGGAGGATCATCTGCAAGATTTTACTTCTGAAAGAACTCCTAAAGGAATTTCTCCATGGGTAAGAAGGTTGATACAGTCTCCCTTGTGACTTGGTGGTCCAGCTTCCCTGGCATGGGTAGGTCTGGGTGAGTCGTGTCCCAGGTTTCCCTGAAGAAAGTGCAGAGGCTGTTTTTCTGAATTGCTATTGTGAAAAACTGTGAAATGAATGGAAGCTGCTGGTTTGCCTAGGCACAGCTGGTCCACAGCTAGTAGAAGATTATACGGCAATTTGGCAGTCTACTCACAACCTTTTATTTGTATAAACATTGCAAACAGAGGGCCAGATTCTCAGCTGAATTCAGTCTACACATTTATAATCTCCATTCATGATCATAGCCTTGCACTCAGTGCAGATTTTCTTGATATTTTTGTTTTCATTTCCAGGGGTTATTGTACTATTTGCAGTCAGATCTGACATGTCCTACTAATTTTTCCTCCTTTGCTGCTTACTCTTCAGTTCATTTTCCAGCTGAACAATAAGCTGAAACAAGAAGATCTGAGTTGCAAGTGGTTTTGAGTAGCCTGGAAATGTGAAGAACAGCTGGTCTGCAATTAAAGAGTGTTTGAGCTTTTCCACGGACATCTAGTCTTCTTTTTCTCACTCAGACTAGTTGCCACATGATCCACACACAAGTGGCCTCAAAAAAGTAGTAAGAAAAGAAAAACTAACTGTAATCTTTTATTGCAAATCTTTCAGAATTGTAGTGAAATGACACGACTGCCAACAAAGCTTTATTAAATAACCATTAAACCTAAGAAAAAATGTTCTTGTAAGAGTCTTGGCCCCAGTCAGCTCTGTGGACTTGGCATACATTCTAAAAATTCTGGATTTCTTTTAGTTCTTTAGTTTTACTCTGTAATCACTGTTTGACTTCAGAGCTGAAGACCTATGTGCTTGCTTAAGAATAAGTAACTCCAACTTCTGTCTGAAGAGTTGCTGAAAGATTTACATCTGGTTTGACAACTCTGTGCCCTTTGGTAAATGCCATAAAATGCAGTTGTACTCTACCACATCTTCATCATAAAATAGATTAAATCTGGCTTCCTTTTTGGTGATACGTTGCAACAGAGAGGCTTGTATCATTACCAGTAGGACTTGGTATGATATTGAGGTCATCCCTCACTCTAAATGACTATCCCTCACTGTAAATTACTATCACTGTAAACATTTAGACTGTTTTAATGGTCAAATATTGCTGAGTACAGCATTCATCGTCTAGGGGGATGGCTGAATGTTTGCTGTGCATCTTCTTTTTTGGTAACAATGAACTGAAAGCTCAAGTTTGTCAGCACAAAACCTTATAGCAAGCACCTCAAAAGAAGTCTCTTTCCGTCGCTATGATTAATACACTTATAAAAATTTATTTTGAAAGCCCTTCACTTGGGAAAATAACAGATCAGCTTGGATAACCTTGCTGTGGAGTTTTATTATAGTGTTTCTGCCTTCAGCTCTCTGCGTCATGCTTATGCCAGAAACTATTAAATGATGCTTTTTTTTTTTTTGGCTGAGGTAGTTGACGCCACTCTGTATTTTTCCTAACTCCTTATTTGACAGTAGGATGATAAACTCTGGTACGGTGGCAGAGCAAACAGCTAGGGGCTTTATCATCTTAAACTGCTACAGTGTATAAAATTCTCCAGACTTGCAAAAATAATATATGGATGTTCCACAAAGCACCCTCATATGCTCCAGGAAGAAGGTAATTTCTACCTAGTGTGTTAAATGGCATTTACTGTTCAGAAATTTCTTGAATAACAAATTTTTTATCTGGAAGAAAACTGCTTTGGGTTTGGTTTATTTTGATTCATAAAATGGAGAAATCAGCAAAGTATGAGACCTGCCTGAATAGTAGCAGTACTTGCTAGTGTGACATAAAAGTTCAGGTCAGGGTCTTGCACATCTTGAACAGTAGAAGCAGGAAATCCTCCCTAAAACACTTCTGATGGATTTCTGGTGGCTGAATGAAACCAGCTCTCAGTGTAACCTAACCTTTCCAAACTCTATGACTTGCTATGAAACTGTATTCCAAGACATGTATTGCAATTACACATGGGCATGGCTCCACAGTAAGTTTTCTTCTTTTTTTTTTTTCCTTCATTAAGAATTCTGATCCAGAAGCAGAAACGGGCTTCATTTGGCACTGAGGGAGTTTTTCCTGCCACTGTCTATTCTGTCATCCCATGATCCCAGCTACTCAGGAAGACTGGGTGTGGTGCAATTTGTCAGAACAAAACAGCATTGATTTCAGTTTTCCAGGCTAAAATTCACTGCAGTTCAGTAGTTGCTACTTGAGATGTGACTGAAGCAGAGGTAGGCAGACCATTACAGCTAGGAAACAGTAACTGTCCCAAGATAAGCTGCTCCCTGCCTAGTGTGGGAGCACAAGTAAACGAGGGGTAAAATGTAGAACTCAGTTGAAATGGAATTCTGTTTTGATGCTCCACAGATGTTGATCTCCTCAGTACTTGCTAAATTGTAATTGCTTTGTATAGCTAGAGTTACTGTTTGTTTACACAGCTAAACAAAGACGTGATTGCAGCATGAACTAGAGCATAAGCCCTCTGAGCATCAAGGATACCACACATCATTTGCAGTCAGTGCTAACATCTATCCCAGTATATCTTCATTGCTATCAGTACCTCTGCGAGCTGTGTTTTGATTGGTTTTGGTCTGTCTGTTTGTGCTAGGGTTGCCAAATGTGGCAAAATGGAGGCATTTCATTGCTCAGACCTGTCCTGAGGAAATTTAATCTAGTCCAGACAGAACAACTGTGTGGGATTCATCTCACCTAATTTTAGCTATTTAATAGTTAGGCAGCAAGTTGAACTAGTTAACTAATAGTCACTGGCGAGGAATGGCCATCTCCAGAGAACAACTTGTCCTGGTCTGTGTCTACGGTGAATCATTTTCTGTAGGCACACATCTGTACCTGTTGATTGTTGAGGAGTCTAGATGACTAGCTTAGATGATGACTGTAACTTTTCAGTAACAGAAGTTGGGTAAGATGAATCCATCTAAATTATTGTTATCTAGGCAAGACAACGTTCCCATCTCAAGGTATGCTGCATGTAGTCAATATTTGATATGCAGTGATTACAGAAATAGTTATGGGAGCTGTGAACACAAAGAGTGTGATATGCTCTTCAAGCCTTTTTTAGCCTTGCTAGAGAACAGGGCTCATGTTACGTTTTCACTCTCCTTATTTGGTGTAATTAACCTAAGATGCGTTTTTCTCAGTGGCTCTTTATGAACCACACACAGATGGGAATGATATCACTGCTCTTCTTTCCTGCTTATACAGTGCTCTGCAGGCCACAGAGAGAGGCTTAAATACACATTCAGACCATCAAGAACTAGAGTTCAGAGCCTTGTGCATCTTGGCATTATAGCTGCAAAAAAGAAGAGGACAGTCCTTGCCCCAGGGAATTAAAGCAATTTGACAATAGATGGCTAAAGTATTCTGGAGGTGACCAAGGCGTGAAATGGACCAGTCCTAGTGAGCAGATTCCCCAGGCCCAAACTTCATTTTATTTGACTAATGCCAGGCTGCCTCAATTATGGAGACTCACGATGTTTTCCTGTAGCATGAACAGAAAAAGCCAACCTAATATAAGAAAACATCTGACTTCTCCAAACTTGTTAGACATGTAGTTTATTTCTGCTCTGAGGAAAATGGGGAAAATAAAAAACAACCCCCCACCCCAGCATGTAACGCTTCTATTCAGTAACAAGCAAGAATTTCCCCATTGCTTCAGCAATCTTTTGTCATGCCTTTTTTTTCCTTCCAGCTAACTCGGACACTGAACATGGGAAAGCTGAATTCCTTGTCAGCTCTGAGTGTTTTTTTCATGGAAACTTTCTAAAACATGAAAGGATTTAGTTTCAAAACACCAGTTTTGTAGGCAGCTAACAAAGATGTCTTTTTTCTCCACTTTTTCTTGGAATTGCTTCTCAGAAAAAAAATCACAGAAGGGGGGTTAATTTTTATATAAAAGCTGCTACTTGTAGGAGACCTTTATATGCCTAGACATTTAAAAGAAATATTGAAACTTCTGATATACTACACAGACAATGCCCTTCACATGAAAATCATGGTAGATCACAAATGCCATAGTCTTTTTGTCATGATAATCTACTCTATAAAACTAAACAATCATAAAGGTAATCATTTAGTCAAAAGGTTGCTATTTCATCTGGCAGTATAGTTATTGTAATAATAGCATATCTGAGACATGAGAGACTTTAAGAAAGGGGGAGACAAAAAGAGCTTTAAAGCAGCCAGTGTCTGTTTCACTAAGCTGCTAAATCACATCTTATTTCAGACCAAGGTACATGTTTAAATCTCCATCCAAGTTCTAATCCAGTGGCTTTAAGCTAAGCTAGTATCTGCTGCTGAACTGGATCTGCTCTTGGATAAGGTTCCAGCAATGCTTTTTGCTTAATCGTGCCAAGCCACTTGGCAAACTGAATATGTACAGACCCAGGGCACAGAAGTCTCCCTCCTGCTTCAGGTTCATATATCTTTTCATCTTTCTCCTTGTGCTGCTGACACAAGATCTCTGGGTAAATTAATCTGTGTTTAAGGAATACATTATCATTGTAACACTATAACATTGCTAGTAGAATAGCAACATACTCTAAAATTATTCATATTTAAACACACAGTTAAATACTGTGCCAGACTACCCGCCCAAAGGATTGGTATTCACGGTACCTAACTTTATGCACTTTTTGTTGGGACTTTGGCTCAGTGCTTAGTTTCTATATAGTGAAGTGTGAGAGACACTTCCAAAAGTTAATTTTAGGTGAAATGTACCGATTTCTAGAGGTGCCTTTGTGTCTCCATGAACTATACAAAAAGTCAGTATAGTTGCATGCCTTAACCAGGATGGATCTAAGTTAAAATGCATTTTCAGCTTGCACTTTGGAGTTCCCTAATTTGTGAATGCCAGACTTTGCAATCCCAGTGACATCTATTTTTGATACTGTATTTTCAGAAATCAGTTACATGCTAGAAAAACCCACAGATGGGTTGGTCCTGTGTAATATATGTCGATACAGTCTTTCACAGTGAGTTTTCCCCCACACTCTCACTCTTTCAACAGCCTCCATGCCTCTGATCTCCGACAGCCTGATCTTTTCCACTGCTAACCGTTCTTTGTCCCATCTTTCTCCCCATGATGAACAGCCCCTGCCAAAAGTTAGGGAAAGTGCTGGACATGAGCCTTTTCAGGAGGTATAAACAGCAGCACCAGCTGTCTTATCTACGATAACAGTTCACTTATTAACATGAGGTCCTTTTTCCTTATACCCCATAACCTCCTCCTTCCCCACTCACCCCAGCATTCATCGGTTCTCATCTGCTTCCGTCCAGTCCCTCAATGTCAGGAAACGTATGCTAAGAGGTGGGAATTTTTTACTGCCCTTAAAAGAGGGCAACAAAAACTGTAGAACATCTGAATTTTGCAGCTTTATACAGGCAAACAGAGGTGTTTTTTTTTTTTTTTGTGTGTGTAATGAGTACTGTGGAGTATTGCAACGGTCTGTATTTACAAAATGCTTTAAATTTTGAAAGTCTACCCATTTCTCAGACCTGAATCTCTTCTGTCCCTACGTTTTCATGAGGTTGAGGATATACCTCATAATTTTCCTGATCCTGGACTGAAGGGCTATTTAGATGTACAGTATGTGTTTTGTCCTTTTCTAACCAAATGTTTCAATTTAGCCGTAGGCAGCTTGAGAAGGTAGCAACACAAAGTTTGGAATACTGAAGAAGGCTTCAAAGCATTGGATAGATGTATGTCGTCTCTATTATTGGGTGATAGCTAAATAAATACCTAGAAGTACAGGTAAGCAGATTATCTGTACAAGAACAAATTCACAGAGTGTGGTGCAATGGCTATCTCCTAAACAAGAAGAGGTGAACTGAAGCAGCAGATCTGAGGACCTACGCCTAAACCTTATTTCTGCTCTCTGGAATAGTCAGGGATTTTGTTTTGATCCTCTACCTTATAGGAATTACTCTGATATTCAATATATAATATTTGATAAAGTTGTCCTCCAGGGGCTGAAAACCCTTGTTATCAGTGTATACCTTTAACATATAACTGAAAAAGATTAAATTTCTAAATTAGGAGAATTCTACCGAACTTCTTCATAGTTAAGACCTTTTCTTCTTAGATGAAAACACTGACTTCCCCACCTGGTGGGAAGAAAAGAAAGCTTGCATAGCTTTTAGTCTCTTTGAAGTATAAACCTCACAGGATGAATAAGGATTTGTCCTCTTCTTTTGGTTTAGGTGCATACAAACAGAAACAGTGGCAGATGGATGATAACAATCACTCCATTGTATTTGTACATTGGGCTTATAGATATGATCAAACTTATCCAGAAAGTTCTCTTAAATGCGGAATCTCCCTACTGAGCAGTAGATTTCCCTCGTCCCTCAAGTAACTATACTGAAGCAAATAAACTTTCGCTATAAAACTTTCAGAACACAATCTTTTAATTTACATTTCTTTTGCCTTCCTGGTGGTACAGAGAAGATCTATACAGCCAAGATGATGTACCTCTCCAGGGCTTGATCAAGCCATTATAAAATTTCTGCCAAAATATCCGGTCATTTATTTGACTCAAAACATTCTGCCATGCTAGAAAAGCAGAGTTGACTGCTGAGCACCAGGAGACCCAAAATATTCCTACTCAATGGATCACGGATTTCCCTGTGTCACTTATCTTACCATTTCAGTGCAGTACCATATGTTCCCATACAACTTTGTAATGTGCCCCATATGTTTGCTTTCCTTGATGAAAACCAAGAAGGCAGCAAATTATCTGAAGCACTGACACATAAATTATGATTTTTTTAGTTCTGAACTTAGATTAATTTATTTTTTATATTCTGCGGAGTAAGTGCTCTCCAGTGAATGCGCATATTTCAAGAAAAATTGTGAACAACTGTTCAGTGAATGAATGTGCATGAATGTTCCTATATAACATGTGTCACAATGTAATCTATTTTGTTTTTAAGATGGGGAAGGTATTTGCAAAAAGTATAACCTAAAATTTCCATAAGTGTTCATCTCCATTCTGCAAAGCATTAAGAGAAAACAAACTGAAAACTTAATTCCTCCTGGGGAGCAGAGCTATGTCAGAGGCAAATTTGGCCAAAACAGAGATCCGTGTGTCAGTTGTGAATATGGAAATGAATTGGAGTGTTTACTGACAAAACTCTAATCGGGTTTGAGATGAACAGGAAAAACTGAATGCAGCAAGAAAAGGTTAAGAGTTGCCCAAGCCACAACTCTCTCCACCTCTGCTTGTGTACGTTTGTTTGTATGTGAAAAGAACTATGAAGCTTTGCTCTTACGCAGGACTTCTCATAGGGTAATGTTTTTGTCTTAATGTGGCCTAACTATCTAACTACATATGGAACAGTGACATAGCTGTGACGTTCTTTCTTTTGAGACATGAAAGACTGACTAGAGATCGAGATTCTCTGTTTAAGTCGTATGCTGTGCTGCAGAAAGCTTTATCGCCTGTAACAACTTTCATGATTTTTTTTCATTGCATACAGCATAATTCTTATTGTTTAAGTATCTAGTAGGGCTTTTGATAATTACAAATTATGGTACAGATCCTCTACAAAGGGACATTTGGAAAAACTAACTTAAGAAGGTTAAATATGTGAACACCAAAGTTATTACATGCCTGCATGGACACATGATCTGGTAATTAAAATGTCATCCATTCAGTTTAACTTAAGCCACTTCCAAATTAAATGAAAAAAAGTTGTATTAAAGTCACCAGTTCACCAGGGAGAGATCCACAAAGAGACCTAAGGCAGGACAGCCTTACATCAGAACTTCATGAGGTTCAGCAAGGCCAAGTACAACGTCCTGCACCTGAGTCAGGGCAGCCCCCATTATCAATACAGGCTGGGGGATGAAGAGATGGAGAGCAGCCCTGCCGGGAAGGAGTTGGGGGTCCTGGTGGATGAAAAGCTGGACACGACCTGGCTGTGTGTGCTTGCAGCCAGAAGGCCAACCGCATCCTGGGCTGCATCAAGAGAAGCGTGGCCAGCAAGTTGAGGGAGGTGATTCTGCCCCTCTGCTCTGGTGAGACCTCAGCTGGAACACTGCATCCAGCTCTGGAGCCCTCAGCACAAGAAGAACATGGACCTGCTGGAGTGGGTCCAGAGGAGGGCCACAAAAATGGTCAGACGAATGGAACACCTCTCCTATGAGGAAAGGCTGAGAGAGTTGGTGCTGTTCAGCCTGGAGAAGAGAGGGCTGTGGGGAGACCTTATAGCAGCCTTCCAGTACCTGGAGGGGGACTATAGGAAAGATGGGGAAAATCTTTTTAGCAAGGCCTGTTGTGACAGGACAAGGAGTAATGGCTTTAAGCTACGGGAGGGTAGGTTTAGGCTAGATATAAGGAAGAAATTTTTTACCATAAGGGTGGTGAAACACTGGAACAGGTTGTCCAGAGAGGTAGTGGAGGCCCCATCCCTTGAAATATTCAGGGCCAGGTTGGGCTGGGCTCTGAGCAACCTGGTCTAGTTGAGGATGTTGCTGCTCACTGCAGGGGGGTTGGGCTAGATGACCTCTAAAGGTCCCTTCCAACCCAAACCATTCTATGATTCTGCGATCAGCAAGTCCACATAGAAAGCCAATTCAGTATAATTTTTCTGATGTCTGGAGTTTATAGTCACAATAACTGCAAGTATATTCCCAACAGATCTAACTCTTTCCTGTTCTATATCCTGAAAATCAGGTAAAATAAGGGTTAACATGAAATTCTTAATCCAGCTGATAACTCTTGGATGTTTTCGAAAGATTTTTTGCTGTGCAGTTTCCAAACACTGTGCTCTGTTGTCTACCCCAAGCACTGCAGGCAAGAGAAGATGGAATTAAAACTGAATTTTCACAGTATTTGTGGAGTTAATGCAGAATGTAAATGTTAATTAGCAGGGTTGCTTTTTTTGCTTTTTTACATGTTTGCACAGTTAACAAAACCTTCCAGACTGAGCTGCTTGTGCAGTTTAGGAGGATGTATGGATGCCATGGCGTGGACTTCCCCGGAGACCCATTACTTTCTGATCTCTGCTATCAGATCAGATTTATGATGTGGATAAAGAGGAGTTTGGGTCCATTTAAGATTTATTGCTTATTGACCATTAAAACTGCTAAAGTGATATCTAGCAGCAGAGAACATTATGCTGGAGATCGGGATTATGCAGGGCCTTTGTATCTTGGGGAAGTGTTTATACTTTTTAAGGCCTACCAGCTTTCTGGTTCCCTGTGCTGCAGTGCAAAGATGTTTTCAGGCTCCAGCACAATTTTCCTACTTGAAGCACACACCTGAAAACACTACAGATCGATAAAACACTTTACTAAGTCATGTCAATCCAAAATTAAAGAAATAAAAATATTCAGCTGAATCCTTTCTGGTTTAAATTCAGCAGTCCTTGGAGGATGCATGTCAGGCTCAATGGAGGCAAGGTCCATGGACATAACACAGTTATACCACAATTCAATCTGTGTATTTGTTTTACACTTCCTTCAAAAGGGCACAATGCCCATTTTTTCTTAGTCCAGAAGTGGGCAATTGCACTTCCTTCTATTATAAAGGAAGACTTGTTTCTGCTCTTGTTCTTTGGATTTTAGCTTCAATGTCTTTCACTAGCTTAGCTTCAGTATCTTTGACACAGCTATGTTTTAAATGTCTTAATGTGGTTTTGATATCACACCCATGCACATTCTAAACTGAATTCGGGGTTTAAAACAAAAATCAGGGAAATGATCTCATGTATCTGCACTGATGGAGCCTTAATTTTAGAACATTACTACTGTGAAATGAAGGCTGCACACATAGAATATTTTGCGTAGTCCCCCATTTAGCTACTCCTTCATGGCATTTATCAAAGAATGCTATCTAAACCTTGGCTGGAGGTGTGGCTTAGAGTCACATGAGCACAAAAAATACCTAAATGCTTTGAGTTTTCAAAACTGAACTGTTCTGGAAAACAAGATTTCCAGTCTATTTCTGCTTTAGTTTGGTCTGGAAATATAGAATCACAGAATGGTAGGGGCTGGAAGGGACCTCTGTGGGTCATCTAGTCCAACCCTCCTGCCGAAGCAGGGCCACCTACAGTAGGCTGCACAGCACCTTGTCCAGGCGAGTCTTGAATATCTCCAGGGAAGGAGACTCCACAACCTCCCTGGGCAGCCTGTTCCAGTGCTCCGTCACCCTCAGAGCGAAGAAGTTCTTCCTCATGTTCAGATGGAACTTCCTGTGCTTCAGTTTGTGCCCATTGCCCCTTGTCCTCTCACTGGGCACCACTGAAAAGAGCTTGGCCCCATCCTCCTGACACCCACCCTTCAGATATTTGTAAGTATATATTAGGTCCCCTCGCAGCCTTCTCTTCTGCAGGCTGAACAAGCCCAGCTCCCTCAGCCTCTCCTCGTAGGAGAGATGCTCCAGTACCCTCACCATCCTTGTAGCCCTCTGCTGGACTCTCTCCAGTAGCTCCTCATCTTTCTTGAACTGGGGAGCCCAGAACTGGACAGAGTAC
>Ga0065711_1009263_pt1 | contig 17272 bp, 11 predicted proteins | sample Hoacrofraction12_FD_59098 | JGI IMG/M metagenome (GOLD analysis project Ga0065711, IMG submission 59098) | Hoatzin crop microbial communities from Cojedes, Venezuela - Epithelial fraction 12 v2 (version 2) | ecosystem: Host-associated > Birds > Digestive system > Esophagus > Crop | place... | reverse complement strand
GACCAGGTTGGACAGGGCTCTGAGCAACCTGATCTAGTTAGTGGTGTCCCTGCTTGCTGCGGGGGGGTTGGACTAGATGACCTCTAGGGGTCCCTTCCAACCCAAAACTTTCTATGATTCTATGATTCTAAGCTGACCTGTTCTCTCTTCTCTGGTACTGTGGGGGACTATCTGTCTTACACAGAGTGTCTCCATGGGCAAGCCAGCAGCTACCTGTTCTGTCCCTCAGCAACACCGGTGCCTGCTGCAACCTCCCCAATCAACTATGGGCCTCACCATTCTGCAATTTAGGCACAACAAGAGGTTTGCAGGGCAAATACCTCATGAACACACCCTCCAAGGCATAAGAAAACATGGAGACGTCCAATTCTGAGCATTCTTTTCTTCCAGAGGGCAACCAAGACAACCAAGTTTGAATGTCAGTGTAGCTAGTATTAAGGTTGTCAAGGGGAGAACCTCAAAACATTCAGAGTGCAGGTTTAAGTTAGCACGTTAACTTCACTTCTCTTAAAGCTATGTTTTACAAAAGAGAAAAAAAAGGGGGCCTTTTGGGATATATGGTTGTCATATTTCTGACCTAGGACAGAAATATACCAATATGTTTTTTTACACTGTTTTCAAGCTTTTGGCTGTGCTATTGCATGCAAAGTTAAACAGAAATAAGACTGTTTAAGAAGTATTTTTGAACTTCAAACAACAAAACAATACAATGTTCCTCCCCAACAATGTGACGCATAGGTGGGTGGTAACAAATACATTTGTCAGTTCTCTAATAAAACTGTATAACAAACGTCTATATTAAACACACTCCTTCCCTTCCACCACTATAACATCTATAATGTTGCAGATGTCTTAGGAGTCTATTTTAACATACAGAAGAAAGTACTGTTAAAGCCATGCTTGATTTATCACTATGCCTAGGTGACCAAAAGATTTAAGTAGAAACCAGTCCAATAGCCTGTAGGTACCACTGACTTTCTAATACAAAAGATACTTTTTTTTTTTTTTTCAACTTCAACTTGCCAGGGGATTCACATTATCAGAGGCTAATTGTATTTGGAAAATGCTAAAATTGAATCCTTTGTAGCCTCCTCCCAGGCTGCTAAATGGAAAAGTGTCCCCTATGTTAGGCTAGAAGTTAGATGGGGAGCAGGCACTCATCCCCTTTAATCAATGACAGGCTAATGGGTTGCTGACTATAAATTCTCTGGAAACCTACATGCGAAGCTCTTGAATCAAGTGATCTGTGCTGCAGTCCTTGAGCCACTGCAGACAATCAGTTTTATTTACGCAAACTTTTTGGGCCAGCATTAAAAGATGCACAACTTGAAAGAAGACACCAACATGATAACTCAAAGAGGATGTTATTTCATGCTGCCTGCACCTCAGCTTTACAAGGAAATCATCAGAAATGAAGGTTGTAAAATATCCAGAAGTAGTACAATCAATAAATTATCAACTCTTTGGTGCAATCATCATCATTATTGGCTGGATCCTAAGCTAGTGCAAATAAATAACACGGGCCATGCACGACAAGTTGCTTCATCAGTGGTTGAAGCATTTTTGTCCTTATATATTTTGATTATTAAGGAGTATCTTTGGCAAGTCAGTGCTATTTCTGAGCAAACAGTTCATGTATTTGGGTCACCCTTAGAGAAAGCTTGAAAGACTTCTCCTTCTGACTTCGGGGAAAATTGCAGAAAAAAAGGGTGCTGACCTCCTGTCTGTCTACTTGGTGGCTGGTAAATGTTAGCACAGCTTGGTAATATCAATTAGACTGGGAAGCTTCATATTTTAAGTTTTTTGAACTATCACTACTGCCTGTGTCCATTTGTCTTTTTTACTCTCTAGATGTGCCATGACAAGGATTAAATGCGACACACACCAAACTTTGAATGTCCCGCAGCCAGTTCCAATGGCTTGGATGCTGTCATTTCGAGCTACATCAGGAACAGTGGCTCAATGGCTGCATCTGTGACACATGTCAGAAACTTTTAAATGTCTGCTCTTTTTTTCATCAGGATGGTTCTGTATCCTGGCTAGGGAAGAGATGACATTTTGTGTTTGGTGGAACTTGTTGTGGTTCCCTCTTCCTGCCTCCTCTAACTGTCAGCCTGAGTTTCCCCTAAACATATCAAAATACAGACAAATAAACCTTGTCATTTAGAAATATATTCAGTAATAACCACGCTTGAAAACAATGTTTTAGGAGGAACTTGGGCACATTTTCTCATAGAATGATGCGCTACACAAAACACAGCGCTAGGCTATTTCTGACCTTTGTTATGTGCCGCCTTAGAAGATTGATGTGCACAACTCAGATACACATGAATTCCTTAACATTTCTGTTCTTTTTCCATTAAAGTGGAAAAATTTGGCATATAAAATACACAGTGTATCAGGGTGTTTCTTTCAAGGCTTGGAAGAATTAACATTTTGATAAGAATACATAGTTTAAGGGTAGAACATGGATCTGCTAATGGACACTAAGGGGTCTCAGGGCAGGACTCCAGGAGCTGCAAACACAATTCAGAAGAAGAGAGCACTCTTGTATCATTATCATTCACTTAAAATAAATACAAGTAATTTTACAGATCAGATTGGGATTTGTCTTTCAAAATTAAAAGAAAAAAGGGCGCCTAAAACTCCGGGCTCCTTGATTATGACATTTTCCCTTTGGGTTTAATTGATATAATAAATAGTTATTTTTCTTCCTTTTCCCTGGGCAGCCCGAGTTCTTCAGATTCTCCTAGAGTTATTTGTGACTGCGTATGGGCAGCCAGACATGTTTCACACAGTTAAACACTGTGTAATTTTACTCTGGGGCTCTCTTTGCCCATTTCAACTGGCCATGTTTCAGCTGGATTGGACTGGCAGCTGGACTTCAAAAAATTTATGTTCTTGAAATAATTTTTGGGGCTTCTTGTTAAATTTATTTTTAAAAACACAAGAAGAGAAATGCAATGATGGCACATGAGCTTGCACGTACATGCAAACATGTGGTTTAATCTTGTTTTTTGAAAATATATCATATATGCCCATTTCCCTGCTAGTCCTAGAGGGATTCCTGAGGGATTGATTGGTTTTTAGGGGAAGCATTCTGCCTATTTACATCTGACTGGGGAGAAAGCTGGGCTCAGACGGAAGATGCTCATTTAGCAGAGGGCAACCTGAGACATCGCAGAGGGCATTGCCAAAACTTCAAGTAAAATACAACCACTCTCCCTCGCGATGGATGAGCATTCCAGTCCTCAGCGCTGCACCCAGCCTTTGCCGGGTACCCAACATGCCATGCCTTCAAATCCTAACATTCAAGGCCCCCAGTCTTTTTATTTTAGTTTTCCTCCGAGGCACTGCTTCACCATTTATTTCATTGCTAGATGAAAGGCTGTAATTCCAAACATAAAAATTCATTAACTTCTGTTAAACTCTGGGCCTATTAAACTCCAGGTAAGCTACTTTAAAAGTGAATGCTTCTGCAGTCATCTTTTTTTTTCTTTGCTGCACTGAAGGCTAAATGAGAAAATTAATACCAAACAAATCATAGAATTATATAACCAGAACTATCACTGCACACAGTCAAGGATTTACTTTAGCATTCCATATATTTAGGAAATCAGTGACTGAGTAGCAGAGAGAAAGGTGGGAAGGGCCAGAATATTTTTATTATCCTCAATTACACAGCTGTGGTTAGTTAAGGATAAACAAGATTCCCACACCTTTCATGATGCTAGCTGCGGGGACGAGGAGAGGTAGCCTACCAGCAGGAGATGAGAGTTCTCATAAAAGATAGCATTCTGCATTCCAGCCAAGAACTACTACTATTTATGTAAGCATGACACAGCCATGATTAAACAAGAAAATCTAGCCACAGCTTTCTGTTGCACTTCTAGATTTGCTTTCAGAATGACTTTCAGAAAATACAGCATACTGTGGCCTCAAATTCAAACTGCTCTGAAAAGATACAACTATTATCATGACTATTTATGTTGGAATGCCCTTAAGGATGAGTGACATTACCAGTGACATTTATTTTGGATTTAGTTTTAACAAAAATAGGAAAAAAAAGTTTTAAATATAGGATTTTTTTACAAAATAAAAACAGAGTGAGAACATAACTCTTTTGGTATGTTATTGCAATAGACCTGGGAATGTTTTAGTTCACTAAGTCTCAGTATCCTCTCAGGAAAGGTTGTATTAGCTATACTATTCCAATAGGGAAACTAGGACATAGATTTTTATCTTAGTAACTTTTAAAAGTAAACCACTGAAACAAGCACAGACTGAAACCACCTATCCTGTGTCATAGTCCTGAAATCTACTTCTTTAGCTTCCTGCGAAACGTCCGTTAGTACAGTCTGCAGGTCTAGAGCGTTTGTTCAGATTTCAAAAATTTCAGTGAAGCTGGTCTTCCAGTTAGGGAAAACGTGAACTTGCTGAGCCTTAAAACCCAAATGGCAAATGTAGCAGAACACCTTACAGGCTAAATCCTTCATGATCTGATTTGAGAAAAAACAAAACCCAAATCTATCAGACCTCACTAAATGCTTAAATATAATTACTTTTTGAATAGACTTAACTTTTGTAAAATAATATTAATTTCCATTTTAATAGATAATAGAATGTTTCCACTGTGTAAAACTCCAGAAATTTGTCAGCCAGCAGCTGCTTCAAAACTAACGAATCTGGGCTTCTTTCTTAGCAAGGGTAATAGACACTCATTATTTACATCATATATTTTGATTCCTTATGTCAAAGGCCCTGCTTTAATGTGTATTTTGATGCCCTGTAAGAAAATATACACTATTCCAGTATGAAGCTGAAACTTGTGCTTGCTTCTACACTGCCACTAAGTACTTCTTGGTGCAAAAGCAAATGCGCAAATGGAGCAAAACATTCGAAGGTACAGTGTGCTGCTCCTGGCTTTGTTAATTTAGGGCATACCTCTGTTTTCTCCTTTTTTAAACTGGGTGTGCATTCCTGTATTTTGTGATATTTGCTCCTACTGCCATTGGTGTTGAAAGCTTTGCCACTGACATGAATGGAAAGAGGATAAGACTCAGAATGTGCTTATGGTATCAACTTGTGATTAACATTAACAGCTGGTAGGGTTTTTTCACTCTTAAGCCTCATAAATACAGCTGAAAAAGCATTTATCTGAAAGTGGAAAATGAGGGCTTAGCTAGAGCTGTGCAAATCTTTCGTAATGAAACCCAGAACTAGCCTGATTTGGGAGAGTTGCTAGAGGTTTGACATTCAGGCCAGGTTTGCTAACCCCTCAGTGAATGCAGCTGATTTACAGTTTCAGATGAAAACCACATACAGCTCAGCAGTGGTTTTGGCTGAATGATGTTTTCAGCTTTTGCTCAAACTTGAAACTTATTGGGTGTGAACCCACAATAACTGAAACTTCTTAAAAAAAAAAAAGACTGGCATATGTACCACACAGACAGAGATCACCCAAGACTCTCAGAAACGCCAGTACAGCAAGCAGTAGCTGGGGGGAAGATGTGTTAGGCATTGCAGATGTTGAGATGTTGCAGCTCCACCATCATCTGAAGTAATGGCTGAAGAGGTGTGTAATTAGGGGAGCTCAGGCACCAGTTGATAACTGCAGTTTAGACAAAAGATTTCCCAGTGCACTGACGTTTCCAATGCCTTTTATAATATGTGCATTGTAGAGTAGGTGGTGATTTGGTGGTTTGGGAGGTAGCCAACGAAGGAGACTCAAAGTATAGTGAACTTTCTTCCAAAATTGATGTTGAAATTTGGCTACCTGAAACACATTACAAGTCATGGTTAAATCAGTAGGGTATTAAAAAGGAAATGACTCTTGAGCAGAGAAGTTTTGCTTTTCCCCTCTCTTGCATTGTAATCCTCTGACCAGCCCTAAATCGACTACTAAGCTAAAGGAAATTAAAGAAAAGATGAATAAAAGAAATCTCAAGCTGGGCCAAATTCATCCCCAGTGTAGCTTAGCTCAAGTAGAGTTAAATCAATGGAGTTCCACCAGGGATGAATTTGGCTTATTGTCAAAAGGAAATGAAGCAACTGTGCCCTCATTTACAGCTATCAACTTAAACAGAAATTTCATTATATGGGAATTTCTGAAAACAATTCCTAGGCAAAAGAAAATTGCTAAGGTTGAACAGCACGTGTGTTTGAAAATTCCCTGAAGTCCACAACTGTCTGCTTACTCGGTAGATACACTGAATGCTACATAATTGAGTGCACACATTGTTTCAAAGGTCTTATAAAATCAGAGAAGCCCATAAAATGAATAAGTAGATTGTCCTCAGAAATCTCCTTTCTTTGTTTTCCCTATATTGAATCTTAAATACTCAATTGCAGAAATAGAGTTAATTTAAAAGGTATTTGATTTTCCCCATTCAAATGTAAAAGTAATGTGGAATTTAAGCTGCACTCTTCTACCACTGACTCTCTGCAGAGAATGACCTGAAGAGATCCTGCAAAGCTCCTCTTTACTTCCAAATAGAATACTGCATTAAAACTTCCATTTAATAGTGACATTTCCAACCAGATTCCTTTCTACATATTTTACTATAAAACTACAATACCACAAGGATGTATTTCTGTTCTAAGATGATCTATGGAATTGTGGAGGAGAGGGAAGATGATCTGTTAAAAACCACTGGATTAAGAAAAAACTAGGCTTAAAACCCCCTCAGCTTGACAGTTTTATTTTTGTATTGCCAGCAAAACTTTCAATCAGAATGCAAAATACTTGCAAGAAATTTTAAACATGTTGGGAGGATGTTTTGAACAGATTTAGGAACTTGCTCTCACAGCCCAAACATTGCATGTGATGTGATAACACAGAATGTATTTTATGTTAAAGCCTACGAACAAAACTAACTTAGAACTAAACATATTTTCCAAGACAATGTTCCCTTAAAATGCTGAGGATGCTGAGATGATGATGATATTTTGTGAATGTGCCATGACCACGACTTAGCTTGTCCTTAAAAATATCTGCTCCTTGAAGGCTTGTGAAAATCCTGATCTGAAACCTTAATCTAACTGTCAGCAACTCTAAGGAAGGGTCAGCTTCAGGTTGACAACACCACCAGAGGCAAGTCCATCAGAGTCACCTAACATAAAAGGTAACTTTCAAAAAGATTCAGCTGCGTTAGTACTGCATATGGAAAAAAAATGTTAATTCAACCAGCTTTGATGAAGTAGGAGTGCTGAGTATATCCTGAACATTCACACATAACCAATGCCAAAGAAAATACTCCTAAGACTTCTTAAGAACAGGTTACAAATGATTGGAAGAAGCCATTTTTCTTGGGCCTAACTCTCATATAATCCAAGATCTCAGTAGGTTATTCGGATAGTATTAGAAGTAAAATGAGCGTTAGCATTAGCTCATTTTAGGTAAGACAACATTCTCTAACCACCTAACACTGCTAGAGTGGCATAAGGGAATCACAGTCACAGGCTAACTCCAAGAGGGCTCCAAACCAGAAGACATCTCGTTCCTTCAAGCCATTTAGATGTCCTTGTGTATAACGATGCCCACCTGTCACACAGAGTTGTTAGAACAAGCATGATCCCACAGTAACATCTCTGGATGGTTGTTTTCTCACAGTCATATCTTGTTTGTTTTGTTTTATTCCCATGACTAGCAGCACAAAGGAATGCAGAAAACAGATTTTTAACTAAATAGCAGAAAAAGACTGGCCAGTGAGATGTAACGGTTACCAAGTGTACGTATAAAAACACTGCAAAAGCAAACTATGCATTTCAGTTGTTATATTACAAGCAATGAAGCAGAAATTTCACTTCGAAAACAAAAGGGGAGCACTTACCTATTTCGTGCCATCAGTTGCTCACAGAGCAATAACATGGCAATTGAAGCAAAGACACAGCCAGAGATCTTTCGGAACAGAGGACAACAGCCAGCAAGCCATGCAGGACCCCTGACTTCCTATCGCCCAATTCACTGTCAGACTCCCCAGACTGAACCTGCAAATGGAGACTTGGAAATCTGAAGTGCCAAACATATAGCCTCAATCTTGGCTATATGGTTACACCTCTGGAAAGCTGAATTTCATCTCTTTCTTTCACATCTGCCAACCATTTAACAAAGCAGAAAGACAGACGGTTGTACCCAGAGTAAAAACAATAAACTTTCCCAAACTGGGCAAGCAGAGACCCGTGTGCCAACTATCACACCACATAAAGAAGAAATATGTGGTAAGACTCCGTGTGAGCCAGTATAAAATGGGCTGATTCAGAACCCCACCACAAAGGCTGCATCTAGCACAGTTCTGCTGGGGGTAAACATTTCCCAACCTACTCATATTGCTGGCAGAAATAAAAAGTATGAATACATCTACTGGCACCAAGTGAACCCTGTAATTTACAGAAAGAATTTTCAAAAGCACAGACAGGTTTGTTTCTTCTGACTTAAATAGGAGCAACATTAGACCAACACACAGTGGTTTTTCATCTGCAAAGATGATGTGAGTGTCGAACATTCAGCAATCGCGTAATGCTCTGTGCAAAGAACCAAATACATTAAAAAGGGAGCTGCATACCAGCCAGTAACCCTAACGCTCAGGGATAATGACATTGACTTCAAAGGGACTCACGGTGTGAAGCAAATACTAGAATAAGTATTGTGAGACTCAGCCCTAATAAAGAAGAAAAAAGTGGTTTCAGTGATAACATACTTTCAGCAATCCCATAAATCATTTATGCATGCAACATATGCAATTAGAGCCAGCTTGCTCTAAAGTTAGCTCTGTGTATCCTTAACAGTAGGATTTCCACTGAAGGTCATTTATCTTTAAAATTCCACTTCAATATTGCAGTCTGGATTTTTTTCTTATTTTTAATTAAGAGGTTAGGAATTAACATTTTCAATACATAAAGTTAGGAATGTGCTAAGCACAGCTACTACAGGCAGCTCCTAGTAAAACCACTCACCTCCTAGTCTTCATTTGTGAAGACATGTGGTATGTGCCAAAAGCCAAAGTACTGGCCATCACAAGACGGAACATAAGACTGAAGTTTGGATATTTTATAAAAAAAAACTTTAGTATTTGAAGATTTGAAGCACACCTTGGATCTCAAACCTTCTTAACTGTCAAGAAACATGGTTGGCCAAAATTTTTCTTGTGACAACACGAAGAACTGAGAATGCAGTGGGTGCCTGGAAAGAGTAAAGGAAGGAGAGTGGAATCTCTTCTTGGATTACTTTACTGCAACTTTCATCCTAAATGATACTTGGTTCAGTTAAGAAATTCATTTAAGAAATTCAACGGCAGTTCCCACTGAGGAAAGAACCAAGTGCAGACAGCAGCCCCAGGTTTGAAAGTTGGCTGTCTCTTGAAACAGAACTTCAGTAGAAGATATCTGAAAACAAAATGCTCTGCATCTTCAAAAAGAATGATGTTAGCATAAACAGTACAAAACATTCATGCTTGTTTTTAAATACTATCCTAAGATGTGTTAGTAATATAAAATAATCGTTCATAGGTTATCCTTTTGATTTTCCAGAATCAGTGACATTTAGCATGAATTCCCTTTGAGCAGATTTTAATTAGGGCTTTACCATATTTAACTGTAGATATATAATCCCTCGAGTTAAAACAAAAACCAAAATGAAAGAGACTTTGATCACATCTCATTCCAAAAATATTTTTGCCTCCAAAGCTTTGCTGGACAGAAAACACTCCTGAAAATGATACAAACGGTTTTGACATTAGGAAAAGTAAACAAGCAAAATAAAGATGGAAAAATCATGCGGTCAGTTTGCAAGTGCTGTTTATTGTTTGAGGCAGGGTTAAAGCCTTTTCTAAAGACAAGAACATATATGCAACGAGACTGAAAGTGACATTAGGTTATTCTAAACACCCCTGTTTCCAACCCTGCTGCCTGTGATATGCCATGGCCAAAGCGTGTAGAGGTTTCAAAGCAGACAATATGATAGGAACAAACTAGGATTGCTGTTATTTTGGTAGCCAAGTGAGACGACAAGTGCCCTCAATATTTCTAATGATATTTTTGAGTAAAAAAAAGAGGCATGTAGTTTTCCTTTATCTAATATCTCCGAGGACTTCTAACCTGAATTGGCATTTCATTTGTAGCCATCTCTGACGTTAGCAGAGGCATGACAAGTGGCCAAAGCGCGCTTTCTAGACATCAATTTCTACGGCAGAGAGCTCACATCTCAAACTGAACCACAGGTGCTGTGAACTGGATTCGTTCTGTGCTCATCACTTATTTTACCCATCTGTTAAAGATTTATCATAGGCTTTCAGAGTGAGCGAAGACTTCCACTTACTAAGTAATGCCTAAAATGTTCGGCAGCAGCAAGCTTTCCTTTGTCACTCTGCCAGTGTTCTATTCTTTTTCATCGGTCAAACCTGATTTCATGACTGGCTTCAATATCCAGCCCACTTTCACCTGCAACACTAACTGATAATTGCCCCCCAAAGCAGGCAACTCCTAAAAATTGACTTTTTTTTCAGCCAGGAAAGTGAATAAAGACCACCAAGTAGTGGTGCCTCAGAGATGCAGGAAATAGGCTGTGCATTTTTATTTTTTCCACTGAAAATTTGACAATAGCCTTTCTTACACAGACATCAAAAGGGAGTAATCAGAATGCTTCTCTAGAACATATTAGTAAAGTTGTTAATTACGTTAATTCCATCAGTTACTTTTCCCCTCTGAATAAACATACCCATCTGGTGGCAATTTTAATTTTATATCACTCTTTCAAAGCACTTTTTTCTTTACAAATTTAAGCTTTTAATTCTAAATGTAACCTCTGTACAAGTTAAAAATATCTTGTGCAATAAACTGGGAATAATACAGGCTGTCAATATCACAACTGAGGGTCTCGTCCAAGTGTGTGCAGTTACGCTGTGCCACTATTCTACACCAGTAGGAAATGATTGCTTTTCTCAAGGTCAGAGTTAGTAAAGGTTGAGAAGTAATTCAAGAATTAGCAAATTTTGTTTGTCTGCAAAATTGTTTAAATCTTTTTCCTTTGCATATAAACAATGATACCCATTGATAGTACTTTGCATGGCTGAAATATTTTCAGGATATATTTTTTTTCCCCCTGTTGAAAGAAAAAAAATAATCCATCTGGGCTCATTTAGGAGGGAGGACACCAAACAGGAAAAAAGAAGCACTGTGAAATGATTTGTGTAAGCACGTATGAGATGATAGAAACGCAAGCACTTAATTCACAGGGAAATAATAAGCACAGATAAGGGCTTTTTCATCTGGAATTATAGCCTCTCTCTTTTATAAACACTTTGCTATCGCCAGCCACTTTTGCTCAACAGGCAAGGGGGAGATAAACGCGCTGCCGCGGCACCAACCGACGGAGCATGCTCGCTGAAGCCCCAGGTGTGACCCCTGCTCTTCTGCGAGCAGCACTTGGACCAGGCAATCCATCATGGTGCTCCTCCTGTCAGGCTGGGTGCTCGGCCGCAGCTGTCTGTCACACTGGTGGATGGGACCCGCTTACAGGCAATCACGTCAATCTCTGTGTGACTACTCAGACTCCGATGGAAGGGCGATCTTGACAGGCTTGGCAAAGTCAGCAGAAGGCACTAGAGGACTTCAGTTACATGCTTCAAATTTAGATGCAATTTATGCTTCTCACGTGGAGGGATTGAAGGGGCACAAAACACCGCTGTGTTTTATAGCTGGTCGTCTCGGATGAATCTGTTGCCCTCAGAATGTTTTCCATAGTAAATGTAGCGGCATTTTCCCAAAATGCCTGCAATAAAAAGGAAAATTTATTACAATTAGGACGGCAGTGCCATAATACGCAAAGACAGCACATAACTAGGGATATTTGAAGGAGGGAAGGGAAGAATTTTCTCTTGTCCTGCAAATGAAAGTTTGTGCTTTTGAAATACTCAGTATCATCATTTCAGTCAGCAGTTTTGAATCCACTGGGAAAACCTGTCCAAATACCCACATGACCTATCCTGTTAAAGACACTTCCACAAGTGTCTTCAAGAACGGAATGACATGACACCGGAACAGCATACACCGTATTTTAATACACAGTACCTCTCCCCTGCTTCTGAAAACCAGAAAGTCTGGCTTGAAGTTACATTTTGTACTCTGTCATCTTCCTGCTACATTTACAGGGTTTCCCTCATGATTAAAAGTAAAAAGAGAAGAGCAGAAAATGGTTACAGTTTAATGTGGACCCAGGGAAGAACCTTTCAAACCTTCATGACATCGTCCCGCAAGCACCTGAAGCCATCCCTGCTTTGCGGTGACAGAGAACGGAGGCGACCAGGCGAGATCTGTGTGTGAAGTCATCGACCGGCACAGGCTAGAACTTGGGACTCCCTAACAGTTAGCCCTCCAGACTCCAGTGTTTTTCCCCGACATACAAATAAACACATTTCCACAGCAGCTCTCCAAACAACATCCCATCAGCAAGATGCAATTATAAATTACGCTAAATAGCAGTACGTAGAGGATGCGTTCAAAAATTAGCCAGAACGCTGCTCTTGGGAGACAAGGCACATTATTCTCCGTGGGTGCAGGTGGCAAGATGCCCGAGGAAGCCTTCACCGCTGCGGGCGAGACATGCGTACCTGCAGATCTCACTGCCTTATTCAAAAGCATCCCCTCTGGTGGTACTAAGCGGTAGGTGAAAGCGTAAGTTCACAGTCACATCCCACCTGTGAACATCCTCTAAGATGCTAAATTTTACTAGCAGAGTTGTTCTTTACACCCCCAGGCACATGCAGTTGAATTAAAGTCATCTCCCGTGCACGTTAGGAAGGTGAAAGAGTCTCTTCTACCTTGGGAGTGTCTTCACGCATCAGCCGCTGGAGAACCCAGCTCGCCCCATAAGGACAGACGTAACCTCGCCCAAAGGAGACAAGCACTGCCTCACAGAAAGGGTAAAGAGGGGGGAGGAGCAGATCCTCAATTCACTGCTGCTTTAGCTTTCCGGGACTCGCACGGCAAATACCGTGCTCACCTGCAGTATGAATTAAGTACGCAAGCTTTGCTATTCTGCGTCTGTTTTTCCAGTATAACGTGCATCAGATAAGAAACTAAAGCCTTGGAAGGCATGAGCTGTGCAAGATTAACGTTAACCTGTGCTCTTCTTTCCTTCTAAGACATCAGGATCGTAACATGTTCCTACGGAAAAAAAATAAAAAATAAATTGATAGGCCTGTCATTTGTGGTGAAAAATACATTCCTCTTCAGGGCAAAGCAAATAGGGACTCTACGGTGCAGTGCCTGATCCCTCTCCCCTCCTCCACGGAGCTTTCCTCAATAACTTCAATTTCAATAATTTCACTGATGGAGCAGTTTCCACATGCAGGGTACGATGTTATCATTCCTAAACAAGCGTTTAATGAAAAGCAAGGGGTTTTTCTCGCCCCCCCCCAAGCAGACGATATTCCAAGGCAAACCGCAGCCGGCATTAGGTTGGTAACGAGGCCGTTTAGAGCTCTAAATGCAAAGGATACGAACAGTTTATTAATGGCATTCTTCAGCCTCCTTTTTCACTGGCCTCGATAAAAGCCTTGTTTGAGGTCTGCCGCGTTTCTTCAGGACTGGAAGCAAGACTGTTTACAGAGATGCCGGTGAGAGAGTGCTGTCTGATGAATGCTGGAGACTGTAGCTAGGTGTCAGCGCTTAGAAAATGAGGCAAGGACACGAGGTATTAATATTGTCAATGATCTCTTGACAGGAAAACAGATACTGCATTCACCGTCAGATTTAAATAGACATTAAGCACATTAATGACAAAAGGGCAGACTTCAAACAAAGGGGGCTGTATGGTGCTGCGCTGAGCCCGTCGCCGGGCTGGCAAGAACCTGATCTGAGAAGATGCTGTCAGGGCTACAGACAGGCGCAGGATTGTGCGCGCTGACAGAAAACAGAGATGCTGACAGAGATACCGGTGCCATATTATGCCAAGTATATTCTAACACTGTCTCCAGCCCTAACGAAATCTGACATCATTTCCATCGCTTATAGTATCCTCCGCTGCTGCGGCAGAATATTTCTCCCCAGACATCATCACAAACTCCGCTGTAGTTTTAAAGTTACTGGCAGGCCCGTGCTGTCGTGGAGGCTGGCTCAAGGCCTAAGGATAACCTCAGTCAATCTAAATTTGGAGTTTGCTGGAGAAGCGCTCTCATTTTCACTGATCTCTCAGCTACTTGAGGTGATCTGAACGCTAAAGTGTGAGGAGCTGTCACCTTGAATAAAATCCTTAAAGTAAAGACGCTCGGTTCCCGGGATGCTCAGCAAAGATGTCGGACAGTCTGGCAGCGGGAAATGAAATCCAGCTGCTGCTGCTCGCCTGGGGATAAAGGTGCTTGGGCTAGTGACAGTTAAAGTCAGCTGAAATTTTTGAACTCCTGCAGCCTACAATTGTTTAAATTAAGGAAGTGTTGTCTCCGCAGATATTCCCTACCCGGGCACACAGCTGTGATTCGATTGCCAGGCGTATTACCCACACCGCTCCGAGAGCCTCGATAAAAGCACGGCTGAAAATGTTGCCACGAGACTTTATTTATCACGAAGGTTACTTGTAAAACAATAATCTTGCTCATAAATTAAATGCGGTGACTGGTTGGTTCTTTTTGTTTTCCCTCTCCATTTACCACCTCCCTTTGGCAACTGCAGGAAACTTGGAGAACTCCAAAAAGCTCGCATGCTGCAATGAGATTTTTGATGCTAAGATATGCCCTACATGAATTTAGGAAACTTATTGCTTCTCTTCTGCCTGTCTGCTATGGTATTTGTTCCATGCAGTTCAGGGGTGGGAGTAAGCTCGTGTTTTTGCACACAGACAAGGGGAGGAATAAGGGGGAAACGATACATCTGTGGCTGTTGTGGTGTTTTTTAATTAAAATATCCAGCATCAGCCATAACAAGCGAAGTATACCCCCCATACATCAAAACAACACCCGGCATCCTGAATGAGGTTTCTGCTCGCGGTTCTTAAGAAATGACAACACAAGGTCTCTTGAGGGATCATCTTCCCCGAATGAGACTTCTAATTTTTCTGAAGTAGCTGCTTCTACCATCACCACAAGCTGTTAAAACTATAATTATGAAAAAAATGCATTGAGAAGAATCATTTTTAAATTCTCTCTTTATCTTTTAAATGTTTTCCCCCTTCAGAATGGATGTTCTAATTATTCTGGGTAAGTAATGACCTTGCAGTTGCTCGCATGTGTTGTGGTATCAGTCTTTCTTCACAAACACATTGTAATGTCAGCAACACCAGCTTTTCCTTAGCCGAGGGAAAACCCAATTATCCAAATAAATAAATAAATACATACATGCATACTAAAGCACATGAAAAATTGTTCGAGTCGTGTTTGCTCCTTTTAAATTGGGCATGTGTTGCAGAGATCTATGGTGCAGTTGGACCTCCGTACACTTCCCTAGAGCAAAAAAAAGTTTGCAGACCTTCATGTATTGTATGGAAAATGGTAAAAAAAAGTTGCAATGAGATGTGCTAGACCCAGAGATCATACAGCCTCAGTCACAGGTCACACAGGTCAAAACTCAGTTCAGGCCAACAGCGACCTAAGGGAATTGTTGGCTGGTAGCACCTTGTTGCCTTTCTGGGTTTACTCTTTTTCCTAGTAAATAAATGCTCTACACATATGAAAAAATCCACCTCTCAGTCATCACAGCTCAGGCAGCTGTTAGCAACACAGCCTTCTCTGGTAGCATTCAATTTTTTAAAAAAGTAATTACTAAAACTAAGCAGTCAAGCCAAAACTTTTGCCACCCCCATCAAAATCTGTTGCCACATCTGCCCAAGCTCTCCCTCAGGCACCCATTTTAACATCAAATGCTTTTAATAAACCCCTTTGCAAGCGCAAACAGCAAAGTATTCACAATTAAATTTGTTTGTCAAACCCATCGGTCTCCAGCATACATCAGGGGCTACCTTTCGGCGTACAGTCCCCTGTCTGTCTTTCACGTGGGCTAACCAGAGCATCTCGTACACGGAGCTGTGGTCAGACCCAGCGTAGCACACTTCCTACACGGGCTCAAGATTCCAGTGGAACACCTCTTCACCGAACTTTAATTTGAGCACACTACCTCAAATCCTTAAATGCCAATTTGTATTTGATCCATATCCGTCTCTTTTTCCACAACCTGCTGTTGTGTAGTTTTGCTCTGGGCTATTAAACAGCTGCCATGTTCCACCACAAAGCTGGGTGCATTTCAGGGTGGTTATACTACCGATCCGTAAATTGCTTTGAGACCCTTCAGGATGAAATATCAATACCATTAGCATTTTTTTCATAGGCACTTGGGCATTTTCTACAATTAATGAACAGAAGTTGCAAAATTCCCTTAAATATTAATATAAACTTCCTTCAAAGGAAAATAATTCCCTACCTACAACATTTAGAGGAAAATAAATACCTATCTACAAACAGTTTCAAGTCTACAGTGCTACCGATTTAGGTAAAACACCATCATTTGAAACCATTTAAAAATCTTAAAAACCTTTTCATCTAAAGGATAAGTAAAGGTAGCTTGAAACAAACATTCCTTTTGTACTTGAGTTTAGTGATTTTTCATTTCATATTTATCTTCGTGAAACTCTAACAACTTTATCTGGTTGTCTGTTTGACAGCTACTCATTTTCAATTCCACTTTGACCTTCTATAAGAAATTAAGTACTACAGATTTTCGAGTAATTAGGAGCTTAATCCTCTCACCTTCAGTAGCATGCAGGTTATATTTTTCTGCTAAATCAGATGAATTAAATTATATAAACTCACAGTCATTTTAGTTTAAAAAAACCCCACCAACTCTATACCTGAACTCTCTATTTTATATTCATCATAAAGAACATTCAAACAACCAAATGCTGTAAAAAGTATCAAAGTATTTCCAAACGTGTTCTTTTGAAATATTTGCTTTGCAATCCTCAATGAATCATTCAAAAAATCAACCAACAAACCCACCCACCCCTCAAAACCCCAAACCCACAAAAGCATTAGCCTGACAGGCAGGCAATCAGCCTGAAATACAGGGAGCACAGGTCCATGTGAAGCTTCACAGCAGGCAAGGGCAGGGGCCTGGGAGAGGGTGGGAGGAGAGAAGAGATGCTAAATACCTAACAGTGAGAGGAAAAAAGAATATGTAGAAACTTTACTCGGACCCAAGTAGTGCACTTAAAGTTCTACTGCGTCTTGTGGCTGTTACATCAGGGAAATACTTTACAAATGAAAAAAAAAAAAAGGCTTCCCCCCCCCCC
>Ga0065711_1040066_pt1 | contig 17274 bp, 9 predicted proteins | sample Hoacrofraction12_FD_59098 | JGI IMG/M metagenome (GOLD analysis project Ga0065711, IMG submission 59098) | Hoatzin crop microbial communities from Cojedes, Venezuela - Epithelial fraction 12 v2 (version 2) | ecosystem: Host-associated > Birds > Digestive system > Esophagus > Crop | place... | reverse complement strand
CCCCCAGCTCCCTATCAGCAGGGCTCTGGATGGAGTCTCTTTCTATCTGCTGGGCTTATACATTTCTCTACTGCATCATTGGTGCTATCTATATAAAGCACACATCACCACATGCAGCTGAACTGGCCAAATGGTAGCAATATTGTTTTACAGCAGCTTGCTTTTCAATGGTTATAACAAAGAGTTTCAAAATTAAGTATTGTTGCTTTTTCTCCTTTGGGCTAGATGAGAAGGACTTTAACAGACGACGTCTTGTTGGGGAAGGAGAAGCTGGAGCATGCTTAATACCATCAAACTTGCTGAAAGTCAGTCTCTTCTTGCTGATGTAGTATACTTTGGCATGACTGAGGTTTTAAAACATTCTGGACTTGAAAACTTATTGAGTCCTACTACCAAGGAATTCCTCGCTGAGTGTGTCCTCGGGGACACGTACCTTGTCCCACCACTCTGCCTTCTGCAATGACCTCTAGTTCCTCAGGCTTTCACAACTGTGGGTGGCAGTTATTCTTCCAAGAGCAGGGTAACGTTTCAACAAAGTTCTCTTTCTTCTTCCCAAGCTTCCTCCTATGTTTCCTTCTCCATCCCATATGACAGCAGCAGATGCCAATGCCTCTTTGCAAAGAGGTGCAGAGAGCCACGAGTGCTTGCTCTTCTAGTCCTTACACTACTTCACTGTTCGCAAATCTTGCTGCTGCTTCCTCCTGAGCCCCTTAGAAATTCTCTCTCTGTTTCAATTTTCCAGGCTTAAAACTTTTGTGTACTGCATTGTCTTTCTTCTTGGCCCCTCCTAGACATGCATCATGCCCTTCTAATTCAGTCAAAGTGCAGTGGCTAAATGTAACTTTCCAGTATGCTAATGATCATGGTCGTTGGATCATGACTTACTTTCAAGTCACTGCACAAGCTGCTTCTCTTGTGTTTATAATTCACACATACTGCTTAGCCTCACCTGAAGGTTTTGACTATCCTGTTCTTCCTTTATCTCCTTTGTTCTTTCAGTAATGCCACCTTGTTGTCTCATTTAAATCTGCCTATTACTGGATTGTAAGTGATTTTTTTTTTTATATACTGTTTTTAAACCTTATGCTGGTGCCTATCTATGGAAAAATCTCTGAGTACTATAATCTCGTACTAACACATGTATGCTCTTTCCACCTTCAGGTGCTTAATGTAAAATGGGTCTTCTGGAACAAAAACCTTGAGGTTTTTATATTGTCCAAGCTGTTGTCTCAAAAGTGGACTGAAGTAAATAGAAAACCGTAATCAGCTGAAAGTTAACATGTCCTTGAGGTCTCTGAAGTAATCTTGTAAAACCTAAACTAGATACTAAGTAAACGATGGTTTAATCAGTCTCCTGTTTTATGTGATGCCAAAGAAATGGTTAATGCTTAGGTGATGAAAGGTATTAGAAATGGAAAATAATAATATAAATCTAAGATGTGTTTTGAAGGTTGGACACTAGTCTTTCCCTTATGGTTTCTTCTGTGATGTTGCAGTTACTTGTTATTTGGGTCACTAAATCAACCTGCAGAGGCCAGGAAGGGGACCTCGTTCTGAAGCTTATGTTGTCATTTTTTTGAGGGTCATCTTACTTTGTAGTTGCACTGAATCTTTGCTGATACTACATATGATTACCTGCTGAGCTCCATTTCTTATATATAAATCAACAAGCGCAACAAAAATATTTGCGCTTTCATTTGGGAAAGCTTGTGGTTGATTTTTACAGATCTATGGTGGTCAGCATTGCCAGACATTCTGGCTATATGCCTTCTCATAAAAAATAAACCAGTTTGCTTCTTGATGAAGAGAATTAAGAGTTGTAGAGCTGAGACTTGTTTGCAAAGCTTTTTAACTCAGCTAAACAATTCACTTCTATTCTACAATTTATTTAATTAATGTTCATCTCATTAGCAGGGATCTATCTTAGCCATCTACCATTATACAGTAAATTGCTTTAACGAATTCTGTGATTCTCTCAAAACTCCTGATCACATGAGAGGCCCTTCTAATGTAGTAAGTAGAGAAAGTACAGCTTTGGAGATTCATTAAATTTTGTTTCTTATGAGTTGTCTCTGGAAAAACTCTGAAAGAAACATAATGCTAAAAATGGGCCATTAGTAGACCTGCTTGTTATAGATGACCAGAAAGTATAAAGTTTAGTTTGGCTTTGAACTTCATTAGAACACCGTTGGTTTTTTTTTGTTTTATTGGGTTTTTTCTTATTTTTTTATTATTTTTTTAATTTATTTAATCTACTGCAAAGTATTATGGTCAAATTCCCTTTAAAATAGGCTGTCAATGTTTGAATTTCTGCTTTGGCTTAACTTGAATGGCAGAAGAACACGGTGTGCTCTAAGAAAGGTCTACGCTAAATGCCTACTAAATTCAGCTGAAATGTGAGTTTACCTGCACTGTGTACTGGAAAGGTTTGGGCGATGTGACAAAAAAGGAATGCGGTATTGAAAATTATCCACTTAATTATTTTTCCATACCTTTTCCTTTTTCTGCTTCTAACTAACACTCCTCCAGTTGAGTTAGTATTCCACCTGATCAGAAAATCATGTGGAAAGGAATTGGAGCACTTATTAAAATAAAATAGAATATTTCAGTTGGAAGGGACCTACAGTGATCATCTAGTCGTACTGCCTGACTACTTCAGGATGACCTGAAGTTAAAGGAAATTACTAAAGGCATTGCCCAAATGCCTCTTAAACACTGACAGGCATGGGGCATCGACCACAATTCTAGGAAGCCTGTTCCAGGCTCCACTCTCTCAATAAAGAAATGCTTCCTAATATAAAATCTAAACCTCCCTCGATGCAGCTTTGAACCATTCCCATGCATCCTATCATTGGTTATCAGGGAGGAGAGGTCAACACTTCCCTCTCCACTTCTCCTCAGAGGGAGGGAAGTTGTTCTCAAGCTGTTTGAGAATAAAAGTAGAATAAAGAAAATTGTTAATACAATCTCTTTTTCTTCGTTCTGTATTACATGAAATGAACAGATACCTTTAATTCAAGCATTTCTTTCTATTTTTTCACTTCTTTTCCTTTATGTTGTTTACAGAGAAGGTAGGGGGTCATGCCCCTAACCTGTACTGGAGTGGTGATTAGGGCTGGTGATGCGCTGCTTGGATAACTGTGACATAGAACACACTATCTGATTGTCAGTCATCACTTTAGCCACAACCTCTACCTGGTTGAGGTCTCTAAATCTTAGAGGTGTCTTCTGCTGCATAGAGTGAGCTGTTACCAGTGTCTGTCCAATTTTCTCAGTCAAGAGAAGTTTTTTTTCACATTATATGGCTTATGTCCAGCTCATGCTGGCCTTCAAACTCTGCTGTCAAATAATGCTATGCTCTGATACATGCAGTTTAATTCTCAGGTAACTTGAGAACACCCTTTTGTTTACAGGCTTAAGGTTCTAGATACTTCTTACTATGTTTTATTGTGTAGACACTTTTTAATATAGAAGTATCTTGTACTCATCTTCAGTTTAGTAGAGGTTTGTATGTCTTGATTGTTGTACAGACACTGAAGCAAATAATATAGTATGCTTTACACAGTAACGTGCACAAAAAGTCTGGTGTCCCTTCCCTGAGGAAAAAGTGCCCTATAGAGAAAAGCTCACAAACTGCTACAATGATTTCTACATAGTGCCATTTGGAACTGTAGCAATTTAGTTAATTAATACAGTATTCTTTTATAATGCCAGGCAAATGGGAAGTTCTACTTTTCCTCTTCTCCATCTTCATCCTGGTGTCCTCCTGAAAGCCTTGAAGCCCATTCGTTCTCTGCAATGTGACGGTGTAAAAGGAACATCATCCAGCTCAAAATATTTGCTTTCTGTGTGTGTGCAGAGACACACAGCTGCTGCACTGTACGAAACAAAGTCTTCAGTGCTTTTCTGCTCTTGTCAGTGCTGCAGAGCCAGTGTCGGGGCAGAGTGAAATAACAGTGTACTTGTGTGGTAACACTGAAAATGTTTGTTTGGCCACCGTCTAGGTACTCCTGCGCAGCCCTGGAATCCGCAAGTGTTGCCTAGGAGTTGGTGTAGGCAGCCCTACCATGAAATGAGGTGTGTGATGGAAAACAAACGGCTCTTTGACTCCCAGCTTCCGGGTTGCCTTTCCAGGGCTCAGGAACGTTTAGGCTGCACCTCACTAAGAGATAAACATGGAGTCTTCTCTGCCCCTTTTTCAAAGTCAAAGCATAGTTATTCTACCAGGAAAAAGAAGAAATGCTTTGCAGCCAAACTCTCCGCAAGCACAGCTCTGCTTTCCTGCTGCAGTTGAGGATGCAGGAGTCTGCATGGATTTACATGTATTTTTTTAGACATCAGGTTTCTTGTGTAAGGAAGTATAGGAGTAAGTGAAACAATTAAACTTTTTTCCTTTCCCTCCTCTCTCTTTCTCCCTAGTAACTATCCCCTTCTTTAAGCTCTTTGATAGTCCCTATTCATAGGACAGTAGAATGATGTTCCAATAATTTTCCCTCAGCAGCAGGAGACATAGTGCTTTATATTATGCCCTTTAGCTAAAAGAAAAATTGATTCTGTCATGTATACATTTATATCTCATCTATTTTTTTTCAACGAAATTTTTAACTCTTCTTATGAGACTGAGACGGGAAATACTAAACTACTGACATACATGACACGATTCTCTTGTCTTAGGAAGACTGTCCATCTTGAGAAACACGAAATTCAGAAGCAAAGCTAGACAAGGATTGCACCTCTAGGTAGCTTTTCTTTCTTGCAGGTAAGCTCCATTACAATTGTAGAGTAGTTTTTGGTGGTTTTTTTGTTTTGTTTTTTTTGTTTTTTTTTAATTTAGATAACAATGCAGCATATGTCAAGTGTTTGGTGTCTGGAATCTCTTACTTTCTGAACCCTGAAATTTGAAAAAAGCATTCCTTTACAAACAGCCAAATTTTAATCCATGTGATACTAAAAGGTCTATTATCTTGAGATAGCTGTATGTTCTCTCTAGGAGCAGGAGAGCATTTTGGTTAATTCACTGGACTAATCAGGCCATCTGGCTTCTGTTCCTGAACTGTCCTGTGTGGTGTTGGCCATCTCAATTAAAGTCTGTTTCCTCAGCTTTCAATGTGAAAAACTGTGGTAATGGTTACTTTGCCTCACCAAAGTGGAACAAAAAATATAAAAAAAGAAGTTTGGTGTACATACAGTTTATAGCACTGAGCATCCCCTAAATTCTGTATGAAAACAAATGCAGGCTCTATTACAGTATTCCCATCCCAAAAGGTGGCCCAAAGACTTGTATAAAAGGTTTTTCTTATAAGAGTGTCTTTCAAGTCAAAGCAATCGTTATTCATAGAATGTTGGGCATTGACCAACTTACTACACTAAAAAAAGAGCAGAAGTAAATAAAATATTCAGAATGAAAATTTTCTCATTTTCTTCAATTACATTATGAAATACATAAAAATCAAATACTTTGAGCCAAAAAACACTGAATTTTTTTTTGCAAAAGAAACTGAATTCTTATTTGGTGTGGTGACTTCTAGCTCAGATGATTTAGTGTGAGATCAATTTAAAAATCCATTTTGAAGAGGTGAAAAAGATGGTCTTTGATCAAGTACCCTGTTCTATAACTGTTTTCAAAACTACCTTTCTCACACTAATTTTGTCAGCATAAAAGACATGTAGCTCTGTAGTTATGAAGGTTCTTTTCCTGAGAATATTTGCTATTTTTGAGCCCTGTTTCTGACTGAAAAACATCGTTAACGATTGTTACTACCAGATCTATAATTTTGATATTCCTGTTTGGGTGTTTTTCTTGCTTTTCAGGAGTAGATATCAATGATCCTGCTTTTTGTTATATGAAGGCAATGGGCTCACTATATCAGTTCCCTCTGACTTAGAGACTTTATTTCTAAGCATTCTGCAGTTAATTCCCCAGTCATTATCTTAACTGAAAACTGAGGCAAATGTGTGTTTTATTTTTGCCCATATTTGTAATGCATTTATTGCATTTATAATCCTTTTCTGGTCTGTTAAAGAAAGAAATCTACTAGAGACAGATTAAAAAAAAGGAATTTGGAAACTATGAAGCAAAATTGATCAGAGTAGGGAAATTATCACTACCTAAATATTTCTCAGAAAAACTCTTTGGGTGAAAAACCTAATCAAATCCAGAAAACTGGGAGTTGCCAGCATTGTCAGGTTTCAGTCATACTTTGCAAGCTGAATGTCTCATTTTGGGTTTCCCCTGGCAGTCTGGAAGAATTGCATTTCCTGTGATTCCACATAGCCTCTTGCAAGGTAGAAGAAAAATCTGAAGTCATGCGAGTTCCTGATCACTGCCCACTATAGGATGTTGTAGTCTGAAAAATATCCAGTCTAGTCTGTCTAATCAATGTCAAGCAGACACACCTCTTGCAAAATCAAGATTCACTTAACAAGGGGAAAAAAAATCCCCAAAGACTCTACAAACACAACTGCATTAATTGTTTTTCAATGGTAATTTTTCATCCTCTACAGTGAGGAATAAATGGACAAACATGTATGGAAAGGACTTGGAGCACTTTGATACGTGAATACAGGGACAAACACATGTCTTCCTAAACTGAAACTCTTTCAGTTGTACCAGGAGAGGATGTGGTGTTGCTGGGAGAGGAAGCTTACCTGATGGAGGCAGATCCATATTCCAGAATGGGTTCTATGCTCTTAACTGATACCAGGCCCATGTGTGTCTCCCTGACTGAGGATCCCAGTTGTACAGCCTTCTCTTCTTTTTTCTTTATTTTTTTTTCAATAATAACACTTCATGTTATCTATGAAGCAAAGTGAGCCAAAATTTTTAAAGAACTTATGTTTGATTATTTTATTTTATCTCAGTATGTTAATCTTTAAAAAGCTTTTTAGAATTAATTCATTGTGGAACCCCGGGGGTAAGAACCACATGTCACAGGTAACCAAATTAGAAGTCCATGGGTTATGAGATCACAGCCCCCTAGAGAAATATTTAGCGGTATGTTTACTTAATATCTAACAGCATGTGAAGTTTATTTATTAATATGCCTGCAGGTTTCTCTCTAATCCCACTTCTCAAAGATGCTCACACACAGATAGAAGAGCCAGGAGGGGGTGAATTGCCCTGGTACTATTTCCATCTAATAGAATAATGTATCTGTTAAAGAAAAAAGTTAGGGTACAGTAGATATCTTCCTGACCTTGACCAAATCTCAGGTCCTGTTTTACACAGAAGCCTGTTGTGCGCTGTTTACAAAGAGCAGAAAAGCGCATGCACAGCAACTTCCTCTTAGGGTTATGAATCTTTAAGTAAGAAGAAAATTTATTTTTTAACATAGTCAGAAGAGGAATTGCTTTCAGCTAAGCAACGAGAGAGAAATTCACCCCACCTTCCTCACACCGTGCTGCAGTAATTGAGCTTAGTGGAGGGAATTCTTCAGGAGGGAAATCTTCCTCCTTCCCTCCCTGTTGACAGCAGTGGAGCTCCTGTCACCACTTGTATCCCAGCCAGGGCCGGCAAATGGAGAACCTGGCCTGGCTCACCCTCTTCCTACTAGATGTTGTCCACAGACCAGCAGACTCGGGTCTGCTCTGCCCAGGGCTCCAGAGATGCAGAAGTGCATGTCTCTCTGTATCGGACCTGGCTTCGCTGCCTGGGACTGCTAGAGTATCTTGGAGATGGCATTACCAATGGACAGGAGCACTGCGCTGCAGTTCCGGGGGTCTTGGTTGTACTCCCAGACCTCCTGCTAACCCTCTCATTTTTGAACTGATTTTTATGGATGTCTGTGCAGCACAAGGATACTAATTTTTACCACTTTAATGAAGCATTTTGAGATTTACTGACAAGAAGTTATATGTAAGAGCAAGAGGTACGAGGTGGTCGATTGCATTGCTGAAGTACTAGGAAGAATCTGTTCTTTGTGTTTGCCAGAGTAACTTCAGCTTTCTTGATTGCTTATTGTCCTATTAACACACTAGATAAGACATTAGAGAAAGGTGCTGCTGAAAAAACTGAATCGACGCTATCCCTCCTCTTGCTCAATCCATGCAACAGATCACTACCTTAAATGTTAGTAGGTAACTGTTTGGATTTCCTCCGAGTTTATGATTACAAAGCTCATAATAAACCTGAAAATTAAAGGCAAGAGAGGTATTTTTATATTCTTGTTAAAATGTCAAATCTTCAGAAAGTTTTACAAAATGCAGAGCTCTTTCTGTCGTCTGCGTCAGGGGCTATTACCAGAGTAGGTGCCGAGACAATCTGGACACCTGCAATCTCCAGACAGATTCCATCAAGCTCCTATCTGTTAAAAGCTGCAGTGCTTGCATTTGGATTCGACATCTAACAATAATGTGGTATTTTATAAACATTAGTGGGCCTCATTTTGCACTGGTCAGCAGAGGTAAAAAATAGGTACTTTTGGATAACAAATAAAAAAGGAATTGGAACTGTCTCAATAAATAGTGCAAATTGTAAATTTCCCAAAGATACAGTCTTTCGCTCAGGCATAAGAAAATAAAGCCAGCAATGACAATATTAAGGAATTGCATAAGCTGCTTCTGCAGTAAAGGCCTAATATTTACTTGACAATACCTTCATATTTTTATATATAGCATTATGTCCTTTTAATATATAGAGTTGCAATTTCTCCTTTCTTTTGCATCAGAAAAAAATTACCCACTATCTCTGTATATGGAGTAAACCCAAGAATTTTCTGATTCTTTATATCAGTGATGATCTTAATGCTTATTTTTGATAATGCTTTAAAGGAATAAGTGGAATATTCATGTTAGGAGAAATACAGAAACTTGGTTGAAAGCTAGGAATTGATCTTCACAAGTCTTTCACAAGCTTTTTTGATATTACCTTGATAAAGGAATATGCTTCCTGTTTTCCTTGAGACTAGTTCCCCAAACCACAGAATGCGAACGTGAATGTTTTTGCCCACAGAGTCTAGGGAAGTTTGAAGTTCTGAAGCATAATTTCAAGGAATACAGTAACTTATGTCTCTGAAACACCATTTTGATTAAAAATATCATATCCCTATTGCTAAACACCTGTTTCAGAGTGCTATTTTCGGTAAAGAAGCTCCGCAATTATTGATGCTCAACATATTCCGCATTACCCCAGCTATGGAACTTGGTTTAAAACAGTATGATATTTCATCCAAAAATACCTTGTAAGTGACAAATACACGGTTTTGAGACAGATATTGAGAAACAGACAGACATTGCTGTGTTCAGGTATTTGAAGAGGAGTCAGGCGCCTATTTTTATTTGGAAGTCTGGGGCTGCTGAGGGCATTTTAAATATTCAAACTCAGTGAGAGCCAATGCACAGTAATTTGAAGTAGGATTTGGTCAAGTGTCAGTGTAGAGTAATATGTAGTTGAATTACCAGATACAACATAGTTATCCTAGTGTAAAAAGTTGCAGACTAGGTGTATAAGTGAAACAGTTGTAAGGACTTTCCTCTCATTCACAACGTGGGCAAGTCATCACACAAATTTGTTTTAGTTTTCATGCATTTGTTAGTGTCTTAGTAATGTGCTTACCCACTATGTGGGTTAAATTTACTATTCAAAATAATTGGTGACTCTTTGGTCATCTGAGTTTTGACAAGTTTGCAGAGGTTTGCAAAACTACCTTGCAATGCTTATTGCAATGAAAGCTGACCAAGACTGACTATGGTCATTCCACCTTGCACAGCTTTCATTAGTCTGGTTCTCAACAAAAGGATTCATTTACAAAGAAAGGGAAAAGGCATCCAGCATCTACACAGTTCTGCTTCACAAGTAAGTGTAATGCCTCTAAAGTTTTCTCCTTCCTTCACTAAAACACAGCCCATCTGGTGCTATAGTTGACCAACATTCTGACGTTTTTTGTGAGTATTCTGTAAAATAACATGAAGTTGTGTAGTTACTTTCAAATAGTTCATATCCACCCCAACAAAAAAGTAGGCTTCTTCCCAGATGTTTTTCCTGCTGTCTTATCAGTTGTAGTACTACAGGCATTTCTGGGCTGAGGATGCAGACTAAGGAGATAGTAAGTTAGGCGGCTTTTGAGCAGACAGGTCACGAGCAGACAGCAAGCACCTTTCAGAAGACTGATTGACCATTGTCTTTCAATTGCTGGTGCGGCTGCATATTTAATCTACTGGTTACTTTGAGTTTGCACAGAAGATGGAACTAAGATCTTCATCTCATACTGCGATAGCTACATTAGATTGACGTCTAAGGAGTTAGCAAGAAAACCTGTTATTCAGAATAACTTAAATTTCTAATGAAGGCAAAAGACAGAGTCTTAAGCAGGAACAATCTAGAAAAATTTTTTGCAAAGGAGATAGGAGAGCTGCTATAATCTTCTATTTATGGATTACCTAGACCATCTAGAGCATGTGAAGTAAAAGCTATGGTAGATGCTTTTCTTCTAGAAAAATACCTTAAAACTCTCAACTATATTTGAGATTGTACATGTAATCAACCTTAGGCTGCAAATAGAATCTGTGTCAAGGAACTTTCAGTACAACTTTCATCTGTCAAGCACAAGCATTAATGCCCTTTAGATGGTCTGGAATTTCCATTTGCATGGGAAATCTTAACATTTCTGCAATAGTACAAGAATTTTACATTTTTTGATTCTTTAGACTGAAAACTCTAAAATAGATAGTGATCTGGGAATGCTATCTCTTATTTTTTTTATACTTTTATTAAAGCACCTAGTTATCCTCAATATTAGAATACTTTCATTTTTTTTTTACCCATCCAAATCCCTTTACTTTATCGAAGTTCTGCATTGAATGGTACTTCTCCATTATAGTACACACTTATAAGGAGATCTGGCGTTCAGCAGCCCAATCCCCCTTTTTAATCCAGATGAATTCATTCTCCCAAAATACATCTGAAACATATAATTCCTGTAACAAACCAATCAGCTCTTTCCCACTAGGCAAGCTATGTTGCACAAAGATATAGATGAAGATGGAGAGCATCAGGAAGGCCAGTCTCTAGTATTAGTTCAGCATTGGTCCATGAAGAGATTTTTTTCTTCTCTCTGCAGTGTTCCTGTGGTACAATTTTCTTCCAACATTTTGATGATTTAGTTAGCAACATATGGACGTCCTTTGTCTCCCCTTAAATGAGTGTATGGTTTACCTTGAATGGATTGTTCTCCAGGTAAAAGGATACAGTAGAGTAACACTCAAATGGTACAGTCACTAAAAGTCAGGTTTTTGTCTTTTCTTTAATGGCTTGCAGCAACTATTATAGTCTATACACTAATACACTACTTTAGTATCGTGAGGTCTTTAGTAGTCCAAACCCATCACATTGACCTCACAATGACCATGTGCAGGGAGAAGGTATTGCTTAGTGAAAATGGCTTTCTGGATGAGACGTTACAGTGAATTAATATTTCTAAGCAACAGCAATACATAGTGTGAAAAAAGGGAGGCATTACACTCTGAGAGAGATGGAGAGTGTCATCGTTAGTCTGGAAAGCACAAATTATCACGGCCTCCCACAGCTACTAGTGTTTGGATGCTTTTATTCATCAGGTCTTTCTAAGAGTCTTTTTTAAAAAAACAAACAAACAAATAAACAAAAAATCACACACAAGAAAAACCACATAAAAAACAACCCTCCAAACTTTGCAAGCAGTGGCGATATCTTTTCTTGAGCAGAGTGATAAAGTTGGAGGAAAATATACTGAACTAGAAAAAAATATTTTTGCAACAAATCTGTTGATACATTGATCAATTGTTCCTACACAGCTCATCGCATATATGGCAGCACTACTACTGTTTTAAACTGTATCAGTGTAAAACCTTCACTGACAAATGTGTTGCCAGACTCCAAATATTTTATATTTGGTTAAAAATAAATCTGTTATAAGTCAAGTAATTTCCAAATGAGGAAGCTTTAACAAAGATTTATGTTACTTTTCACATATTTCCAGTCTTCATGTTAGAAAAACCCACAATGATTTACAAAAACTATTATGAAGCACATGACAAATTGCTGGGGATTTTGAATTAGCTGGTGAAAAAGCAAAATTTCAGAAGAAGATCTTTTCCTTTATAGCAAATGCTTTGTAAGTTTATTTGCCAAGTGTAGTTAAGCTGTAATTATTTATGATAAAAAGCTATGCAAGACTTAACTGAACATTCCTTAGCGTAGTTTGCACAATTCAGAAGCGAGATAGTGAAATTACCTCCTGCTGTTCTCAGTTGTAGTTGCACACATTTATTCTATGCCTGCTTTAGTTCTTAAGGTCTCAGTGACTACAGCACTCTGCTGTTAAATTGTGATATTCAAATGGAAACTAAGTCTGTTGTATTCAAAAGGCAAGGTTTACAAATGTTATTGTACACAAAGTAGTTATTCTATATGATGATAATTTAACAGGTGTGACATAAGAAATATATATTAGTGCATCATGTGTAATTCTGGAAAATTTAGCTGAAGGCAGTAATCACAACTTCAGGGGTGAATTTTGTTCTGATTTGCAGCATAAATAAGAACGGTTAGGAAGCTTTCATGTCTACCCATTTTCCAGACATTTCTGCTTGGGAAAATAAAGACGTGAGGTTCGGGTGTCTAAACACAAATGTCTCATGCTATTTTAGGTGCTACAGGCCATGAAGGACACCTGCATATCAATGGCATATGTCCCAGCACAAACCGCAGACCTGCATCCTTCCAGACTGGCAGCTGCGGGGTATGTTAGGGTGACTAAAATGATGCTAAAACCAGGTTTGGGAAGTGGAGTCCAACCCCAAGTTTCCAATTGTGTTTATCAGAGCAGTCATCTTAAAGGTGGGCTCCTGAGCTGCAGAACTTTTCAATGAATTATCTGCAAGTTTGCATCTACTAAATGTTTGCAAATAAGTTGCAACCTAATTTCAAAATAGATGTATAGGTACCTGATTTTACATGCTCATTCTCAATTATTTCAATACCTGCTATCATATTAATTTACAATTTCATCTGAAAGAAGCATTTTTTTAAATTTCTCTTTTTTTCACGTTTGATTAGCATCAAATGTTTTATGCCCCTTAGCTGGATACAAACCCTTCTTCCCAAAGAGGCTGTCCTTGCAGGAAGCACAGCATCCATTCTGTGCCTTGATTATCCTTGTGCTATCCCAGTAGAAAGGGAAACTTATTTAGCCCTCGTCTTTGAAATGTAGTTAAGACAAGATAAGTAATATGGCTTGCCAAAGCCTGTATGTGTAATGGATTGTAACCAAGGTCCCCTGACACTGAGTTTGTGGCTTAACCACAAGACCATTGTCTTCTATTAAAGAAATGTTAACCTCAGAGAAGTGAAGGAGTCTGTAAGCTTTATTATCTTCCAAAGTCTGGTTTAATGAGCTGTGGTGTCTGATTTTCAATAAAGAGGAAAGCACCATGGAGGAGCCTGCAAAGCAGCAAGGGACATGAGTTAAACACTGCTTTCCTTACGTTTCTTATTAGTGTGTAGAAATGGTTAGGTGGGGTGGTAATGTGAGGAAGAGTATTTCCTCAAGCATTTTTTATCTCTCTCTCTCCATCCTGTGTCCATCTTTCTGACCACTGGCTAATCAAAATTCTTATAACAAGTACCAGAATTCTAGAATATTAAAATAAAGCAAAAAGTCTGTAATGATAAGGAAAATGTCCTTAGGTCAGAGCTGATCATTATCCATCATTAATATAAATGCCTCCCTTATAGTCACTGAGAGTAACTACTTATGGGCTACGACTGCTCTCTTCAGCCCACTTAGTTTCACCAACTTGAGCAGAGCTGCTCTACCTCAGAAACCAGAGAAGTCCATGAGGAGACACTGTTGGCATAGTATACTCATTACTAAGGGAACATGTTTTAAGATTCTTCATCAAATATAATGTTACCTAAAATGGGCTTGCCCTCTAGTGTCAGGAAACCTGAAGGATGATCTCATTTTTATCTTTTTTATCTCTCAAGTAAGATTCTTTTCTATTTCAAGTGGTGGAGCTGCTGCTTTGCAATCCTTGACTTGCCAGACCAAACCTAAGCAGAGCTGACACCTCAGAGAGGGGGACTCCTCAGACAGCGACTATCAAGTGCCATCTCTCTGCCAGTAAGTTTTCAAGGACTTACTGTTTTACCAGGCTGGCATTTGCTGTTATTTTCAAAAATCTCTTCAAGAAATCTTTAAGTGAGGAGAAATGCCAGAACATGAGTCTGTTTTGTGTTTGTGTGATTAGAAGCCAGTTAGTAACAATTTTAAATCTCCTGTGTAGAAAAGATGTCATACTAAGACTGGCAATGAATGAGATGGAGGACTTTCAGCGACATCGACGCACACTGGATATGCTTGTAAAATATAGCAATGTAATGATATTACAGTGTTTGACTCAACAAGCTGTAAACAGGCTCCCTGTCTTCAACCTCACTTTCTCCTCTGGAAAGAGCCCAAATGCAAAACTGTCAGAGTTGATGAGTGAAGGAATCAAATCAGAAAGAATAGGTCTACGCTAACTGAAGAATCACAAGTAGTTTCCTGGCTAATTTTGTGGCACAGAATGAATGAGAGTCTCAGGAGTATTGCAAAGCAGGTGGGAGTAGGTCAAGCAGGAGAAAGCAGGTTCTTTGCTTCATGGGCTGGAGGTAGGTGTGATGATCTGAAGGCTGGGGCCAGAAGGGCTGCATGACCCTGAAACAGTGCAAGAGACCACAGAAAACATGACTGAAGACCTAATCTTATGGAAAAAAGACTTCTTCCTTGACTTCTGTGAATATTTCTTTGTAGACTGCACATTTACTCACCATGAGTACACTGGCTAGACCGAGGTTTGGCACTGTGCAAAGACTTCTGAGTGGAGGAAAAGGTGTGGCAGTAAGCAATAGAAGGTTGCAGCCAAATAAATGAAAGTCCTAAGACAACACAATTAATGAGCTGCTGTTTTCTGTAGTCGTCCAACCAAAGGAATGAGACAGGAGGTGTGGGAGAGCATTTCCAATGAAGCATGATCTGTACTTTCTGTACTATCGTTGTTAGTTTGTCTGCACTGGGCCTCTGTATTTCCAGCTTACAAGTTAGCCACTAGTCCTGTTCTTGCCTTTCTGTCACTTTCTGCCTGTCAGGTAGTGTGTGTGAGGGTCTTCACATGGGCCGTGAATGGTGGCTGATGATAAATTCCCAACACCTGGGTTCCCATGAAATCACAGGATGGATATTAAGAGTGTTGGACACTGTACGTGTGATTAACAGTATGTTCGCCAAAATGGCTGGAAAAGTCATTATAGGGGAGGAAATGAATGCTCCAAACCTATTTGAAAATTTGAATAGAATCTGAGGAACTGAGAAGTGAAATTTGGGAGAAGAAATATGAAGATTTGAAAACATTTGAAGTCTTGTGATGCGAATTCTCATTTCAGAAAGGATATACTTTTTCATTTAAAAAAAGAAACTTCTCATTTCATATTGGCCCTTAAAAAATTATCCTCAAGTGAAAGGAAAAATTTTGTGCAAATCAAATAAACTAAAAAAACTTATTGAAAGCTTACAATAGGTTACAACCAAATGTTTCAGGTTGAACTAAGTGATGCAGAAGAACAGTGTTTCACGGAGAATGCAGAAACAAGGGAGATGAGTTCACATTTTGCTATGTTTCATTCTGCTTTGATATAATGCGTGGTTAGAACAATCTGTGGAGCCAGCAGGGCTAATGGGAGGGAAGGTCACAAGAAAATGCTGTCTTATACTCTTTAAGGCAGAAAAAGATCTCACCCAAACCCCTGAATTCCATCTCTTCCCTTTTAATCCTTCCTTTTCTTCTTCCTCTTCCTTGTCTGTCTTCCTTCTTTTTCCGGAATCCTTCAGTGTTTCAAAGCTTAACTATCCATTTGTTGTTTAGTCTATTTAGCTATATTTTTTAGATATTTGACAGTTATTTGAGAATGAAGAAAAATGTTATATTAATAAGCATGGTTGGTCAGAAGAAGCATTTACATTTGATAAGAAACTAATACATTTCAGATTTTTAACGATAAAAAACAAGTCTTCTCAGGAAACAAGTTCTTAAAAATGTGAAGTTGTAGTCCGTACTTTAATTTGGATAACTTCTGATGAGTTCATTTTACTCATGGCAACACATTGCCATACAATGTATAACATGTAAATACATTTATCTCATAGAATCTCACTGAGTATCTGCTGTTGCATCAATGTGCTTGGCATAACGTGAAATTCTCAAAATTATGATATTTAGATGAAATATTTTTGTCTCTCTGAAATTAACAACCTCAGTGTTGAGAGGATCAGTATGGACTTCTCTAGTTTTAAAAACAAACAATATTCTAAACTAGCGTTTTTCTGCAATTTTCTTTTTTTAATGAAATTACATTTTTGCCTTGGAAAATGGTTCTGTCAAAGAAATTTTTTTTGACCAGTTCTGCTTATAGGCTTATCATGGACTAGATTGAGGCCTGTGAAGGGGAAAGAACCGCAGGAGGCCGGGTTGATTTGCGTGAAGCTTGTGTTACAAGATGTCCATGATGCCTGTGTGTTTGCCTAGGATGTGAATGCTGTCCCCTACATTTACACAGTCAGTCAGAAGCATCTAGTCCAAAAAATTTAAACAAAACAACAAGTTAAATCTGAACCAAGTTTTCTCTGCCCATATCGTCCGTTCTCACCACTCCTGTAATAGTAATGAGCGCTACCACCATGCAAGTTTTCTATTAAATTTTCTATTTTCTATTTTCTATTTTTTTTTCTATTAAGTTGCATATAAACCTATTTATTTTCTCTGTGCCCACGTGAAATTCATCATCTTCCTTGCTCTAGGAGGCTTAGCATTTAATGTAGGGACATCTTTCCTGTGAAGTTGTTGTTTTAGAAATATGTATTTCTAATTCCTTGTCTTTTTATTTATGATCTTGCTACTTTTTTTTATCTGTCCATGTTTGTTTATTTTTTATGTGACATTCAATGAATTTGCTCTAGCTCTGTCTTTTTAGTACTGGCTGATGTTTTATAACGTATTGATTCCCAATATTTTAAACTGACCCACTGTTGATATGAGGATCACACTGGGAAGTAAGATGTTTACATCTCACTATGAATAGGAGATAAACGAAATAATAAAGGTTGTCAAAAGCTGAGAAATAAAGTACACTGGGTTCTTGTTTGCTCTCAAGGATATATGGCTGTGCAGCTCAGATCTAGCAAACTTCAGAATTCAAGGCAAGTAATTATGGACTCCAGTTTTCTCTTTAGTTCTATTTTTTTTTTTTTTTTTTTTTTTTTT
>Ga0065711_1040065_pt1 | contig 17275 bp, 12 predicted proteins | sample Hoacrofraction12_FD_59098 | JGI IMG/M metagenome (GOLD analysis project Ga0065711, IMG submission 59098) | Hoatzin crop microbial communities from Cojedes, Venezuela - Epithelial fraction 12 v2 (version 2) | ecosystem: Host-associated > Birds > Digestive system > Esophagus > Crop | place... | reverse complement strand
GATCCTGTGCAGCCTACTGTAGGTGACCCTGCTTCGGCAGGGGGGTTGGACTAGATGACCCATAGAGGTCCCTTCCAACCCCTACTATTCTGTGATTCTGTGATTCTGTGAAATAGAGACTGCTTTCTGGAGTGTGGAGAGATATTTTTTATGTATTTACATATAAAAATACCTAAGATTATATTTCTAGATATCCGTAAGTATATAAAAACATACAAAAATATGGAAAATATTCTATTCAAGAAATGAAAAATCTCAGACCAGCTCTCCCATTCTTAATGCTACAAATTTATGTCCTCTGTAGAAATTAGAAGTCAATTAATGCATTTAAGGTTGTGACTTTAGAGTTAGGTGATTACAACAAAATTAGCAATAATTAGGGCTTGTTGGAAGGAAGTGGAAGGGTTTGACTGTTCTTTTTAAACATATTTCTAAATTTTAAATACTGTTCTTTAATAAAGAACATCAGTAATGTACATGGTGAAATAGAAAATATGTAAATACATTTTGGTATTCTGAAGTACGCATCAGTGAGTCACTAACAGCTGTATTTCTTAAACCTGTCCCCACACCATTGCACCAAAGCAGGTAGGATTGCCATTAGCAGAGTTAATATTCATAAAACTCTAATAAAAATGAAATGCCAATACATGTTGCTATGGCCTTTGATATGACGCATGACAAAGACCTCTGCACAGCTTTAGACTATGCTGAAAGACAATGCCAACTGAAACCACAGAGTAGTCTCCAAGTGTCCTAAGGTATGTCTCTGCCAGTAAACTAAACAGGTTCATGGCAAAGGCTCTAGTACTGCTCCGTTGCAACCCCTGGTCGTGAATCATTAGCCTGCTCCCTGGTGTGGTTTCTGTTCATGCCACCGAACAGTCCCAGACAATGATTTAGGAATTAGAATGTTCCAGAGCACACTGACAGAGCAATATGGATGGGACCAGGTACGCAACACATTCCTTTAGTTTAATGCTATAAGCACACCTTTCTGATGAGCTTCACTACAGGCCTTGGATTACTTCAAATATTTTGAATCTAAAGCAACCAGCTTAAAATATTACGTTTGGTATCACAGGACCCCAGAGACATCACATAAGGCCAGCAGAGACCCAGGGTCAAGTGTTATATAGTGTGGGTTTGGCCAGTCTGTTTCTTTATGCCTCAGGTCCATAAAGTGTTCTCTGCATTATTCAGAGACATAGCCATATCTCTAAGTCTTGGAGAACAGGAAAAAAAAGGTTTTAGCAAAAGTCAGTATGGCCTTTGAAATTCTCTGAGACTCTTTTCTTGCTTTAATATGACCTTGCCTCCAGCAAAACCTGAGAGTATCAAAATACTGTTTCCTCTCCATACCAGAAGCATGACTGCATCTTATGCAGATGTACCAGCATTAAACTAGCCAGCTCAATGCACTAACAGCTGCATGCAATCCACTGCAAATTGTAAAACTACTCTGAGGCTCTGGATACACTCTCAGCTAGTCAGCCTGTTCTGAACTACACAGTCCCCTGGCTCAACTGCTAACCTGACTGGCACCCACAGCCTTAGATAACTTTATAAATTGTGTTCACAAGCTGTATTCTTATCTGCGGCACATAAAACAAGTAACTCCCAATACCACTGGGGCTTGCTGACCATCAGCCAAGTACTACAGCTGATCTAGGTCTTGATAGATTAGACAGAGTCACACTACACAAAGACAGGACACAAGTACTACTGTGTGCTTCAATAGAGATTGTCAAGCTCTCATTCTCACACGGAAGACTACAATTTTTTAATATATGGCAGTACCAAATGAAAGACAAAAAATAGAAGGCCACGCTTGGTGGGCTCTCTCTCCTTTCAGGACCGAAAGCCCAGAAAGTGCTTCAAGGATGGAAGGCTTTGGCTATGTCTACATCAGCAAATAGGGTAGTTTGATTGAATAACATCTGTACTGTAAAACAGATAGTACTGAATATCTGATCTATATTAAATCTCCTTGAAAAAATTATATTCCTGACCAGATCAAGCCTGGTCCCTCTTTTTCTGATTCCTTTCGAAAGGAACCAAATTCCCAAGCTCCAAGACCACTCCACAATGTGATCAGTAAGTGAGGATTGGGAAACCTCCTGATCTACATTAATGTAGATAAATACCTTTTATTTACTTCTTCTATATCTTTGTATCTTCATAGTAGTGATGCTGGTTTAGGGACATTTACATACACAATAAAAACAAAACTTAAGGATCATGCTGCTCTCAAGCTATGTTTGATTCTTCCAACTGATTAAAAAAGGTCCTTAAGATCAGTGTTCCCTTAAGAAGTCTCTTGTTATTACATCTTGGAAATATTTATATATGCTTAATTTAGGGGGGTTATATTTTTCCATATAAATATACCTTCAAAAAAAAGGCTTCAATATTAGTTATTTTTTAAACACCTTCTACGCAAAGTTTGTCAAACGTGATTTGAAAAAAACTACTTGACTAGTGGGTCCTCCTTTTCCTTTCACTCAGAAAACCATTTAGTAAAAAACCTGGTGTTTAAATTAATCTTTTCCACTACCTAAAAAATACCCTATTTTTACAAGTATTATTCTGATACTTCAATTTCATACAGATATGACATATATTATACATAGGATAGATTATTTTGTCCTATAAAAATTAAATGGTAGCCATTTTATTCTTTCACATGACAGCATGGCCAGATAGCTGTGGAAGAGATGCTTACTCAGAGAATTAGACATGGAGGTGGGTGGAGGAGAAGAGATTTTTGGTGATGCTACTCTGTAACTAGCTAATTGCAATTGGAAATCTTCGTTCTGGATGTGCGGAAAAGTGTTTCCTATATCAAAATACTGAACAACATGTTTCTGACAGGGCCCTGGAGCCATGCAAAATTGGCCAGCAGAACATTTGAAGAGAACAAGAATGGGAAATAAAAATTCTGAATAAAAGAAAAAATGCTTTTTGATGAAGGCCTGAATGTTTTGTCTTCATAATTTCTATTGATGGCTTGTCCAGTGGTGCCTGCCAACTGAACCTAGAGGAGCACGAGATTTGCTGTGTAGCCAAACTAATACATTTCCCCCTTGAACAGCTGATAAAACTACTGGGCTTCAAGAAGTTGTCAAAACATAAATGGAGCTCTTTGCTTTCAGTCTCATTTCTGCTTGTGCAAGATGGCTGCAAAATGCTAGCAAAATTGAGCTGTGGTTTTCTTATCACCACTCTACATGGTGCAAATGATATGTTCAGCTGCGGGTATTCAAAAAAGCTTTTGGATTAAAAAGTTTTGATTGTGTTGGAAAGCTTTTTTTTCTAACCTCAGTATTTCATACTACACCAATAGCACCTTGAAATACTGTCCAGAAAGGGTGATTCAATGCTGCTCTTTGGTCTTCCCAGCTGCCAAGGCTTCTGCAATGCAGAAAGCCACAAATTAGTTAGAAGAAACTAACTCCTTTATAGTCAGAGGCAGATGGCAGTAGTTTTTAAATGTCTCAATTACCTTATTCTCCACCCTGTTCCCCCAAAGTTTTCCTAAGAGGAGCGGTAATTTTCTTTAGCTTTTGTATCTGAATATGTAGTTAGCAGATTTACTGTACTTCAGCATCTTCTCCTGCTTGCATACCCAAAATTGTCTGCATCCAAAAGTTAGTATTAGTAAAACTCCCACAAAGAAACAACTTAATCGAAAGACTGACCTCAATTGCTGGAACATCTTGGAAAACAATATGAATCTGATTGATTGATTAACTGATTTCATAACATTCACTGTATTGCAACATTTTTAAAGAACTTATTCTCTGCTGACTATTTACTTTCAGTCCTGTCTCCTCACTAATCCTTTGGTCCAGTTGTTTGGGTTTTTCTGTCAGCATAGCTTCCTTACTTATCAACATAGATTTGTGAGGTCACAATCAGGATTCAGAAAGCTTATTATAGAAAGCTTGTTATAAATAAACTGTTCTTATTTTTATTTAAGAGAAAAAGAAATCTTTTAAAAATGACAAACATATTCAAATAGAACTTTATATGAGGAAGTTTAAAAATTTTGGATCATTTAGAGTACATCTCTAGGGTAATATGTATTACTGTTATGTTTAAATTAATTTCTCGTTAAACCAAATCAGAAATATTTTCCAAAATTTTTGACCAGTGGGCCATGCATCATCAACTGTTGATGTTTTTGTATTATTGCCCAATAACTGATTTGAACCAAGATAGCATGTTTTTAAAAGCATCTGTCGTTACATTTGTTTATCCTATTTCTTTAAACAAGCAAATAAGTTAGCCATCAAGGTTAATAAAATTTCTCACTTAGAGATGTGCTAGACAGATTACTGATATCAAATTTCATCAAAATGCTTTAGGGAAAACCCAGTAAACAAACAGTATGTTCAGTACACAGACAACTTGGTGACATTCTATGGCCTACTTAAAATCAGAAGTGATTAGATACTGTAATAATCCCTTCTGGTCTTCCATCTATGGATAAGGAGTGTGTTTTCTAAAGAAGAAAAGAAGCAAAGTACAAAATTTCACACTTGATAAATGTTCTCTACAGACTACATTTGGGTCAACATTTTCCTCCTCTGCTCCTCTTGTCATTTCTTCTGTAGCTGCCGTAGTACTAGTATGAAATGACTAAGCCAGACCCCTAGTCTCTGATTTACTTGCTGTTCCAAATATACCATCTAGTCCTAAATATTGAAGATGAGAAGCACTGCATAAGTAGTAATGCACTCCTCTCATAAAACGCTAGCGGTGTATGTAGTAGGCCTGAAAGAGCCTCTGCTGTCACAAAGTTCTGATTATTGCTGAAAATAGTGACCATCAAGATCTACTGCAGAAAACTTTATGGCTCAAACTAGTGAACAGGTTCTGATCAGCAACAGAATATGCATACAGTGGGAGGAATATGTGACTATTTAATGATAGATAATCCTGTGTGGGATGGAAAAGTTAAGATACCAAAAAGTTAGTGCATGACTGCATTTCTATCTCATGTAACTAAGTTAGGAGCCTCTTGGATGAACCTTGATCTTCCAGATCTTCAAAATAGATAATTAAGATGATTGGAAAGCTTTATATTTTATCTCAGAGAACATTTCAGTTCTTGTGAATTTTCCAGTAACAGAAATTTATTCGGTCCTCTAATTGCATGTCAAACAGACCATACCCATATGACAATGAAATGAGATGCATTCTAAAAAAAATATTTGAGATTGGAATATTTTTGTATTATCAGTGCCATTATATACACTTCTGACACAAGAACATTTATACAATCTAAAATTTCTTAACCTCACCATTCAGTTAAGTTTTTGTTAAGTTTATTGCTAAAATGCATGCTTTCCCTTCCAGGCTTTAGAAGCTGGGCCTGCACAGAAGGTCTGTGGAAACTGCAGAGTGAAAAAATAATAAGCTTAACTGAAAAGAGCAGTCTACAGAACAGTTTTATGCAAATTAAACTGTATATTCTGGGGATCATTAGAGGACTGCATAACCTAAAGCACTAAAATGAATCCTCTGCAAAGAAAAGTGAGACAATACTCACATGAATAGTTACTTATTATTACTATTTTGTAAAGAATGATTCAACTGTTTTGTTTAGACACAAAGATGATTTTGCTGTCTCCCTTAAAAATCTACTGGTCAGATTAATATGCCAGTGCTTCAGTACTTCAGCACAGTACAAACATTTTATTTTCTATACATTTATAGAATAAATTCAACAATTAGTCACAAATTGCTTGTATATGTCCTGCTCTCTGCTTCCTTTTGCAAAATGTATTTAATTATTCTTTGGCACGCACATTCATGGTAGGTTTTTTCCAGCATTCAAAGAATATTCTTGAAGTGATTAGTCTTCTTCTGGTGAAAGGTCATGGCTGAGAAGTTCTCATTATATAAGAGAAACTAACACAATGTGAAATGAACATACAGATTACATAATCCATATCATATTCTGAAATCCAATTATCTGAAAAGGAGTAGGATGGTTGGGTAAACACCCAATTAAAAAATTGTTTTCCAAACTAGCAGTGAAATGGTCAAGAACACAGACTATCAATCCCTTCTTTTCCATAGGGTTTTTTAATTCCCTTCAGTAAAACATTCAGCTGAGACTTAACCGCAGCTACTTCAGCAGTCTAAAACACATTTAGCTGACATTAGTCTTCTTGGTTCCACCACAGGCCACCAAAAAGACATCTCAAAAAAACTATTCATTCTGTCATAAGATATATGGCCAAAATAACAGGATGAATCACAGCTGGTTGTGCATCTTCTTTTCCATTAACTCTAGAGAAAGTCTAGGGAAATAGCTTAAATTGAGCACTTACATTTTTAGATGGCTACTAACTGTTCAAATCCAATAGAATTAGTTACAGTTTAATATTATGGATGTTTTCAGAATCAAAAAATGTGAGGTCTTCCAGAACAGAAACCAAAAGAGCAAATAAAGCAAAGCCACCTGAAGTGCATACATAAAGCTAAACACTATGACAATGACAAAAATAATGAAAAACAGATGCCTCATTCACAGCTGGAATCTTCTGAGGTCATGATCTTTCTACCAAAGAACAAAAGGGTTATCTTTCAAGAAATGCCAAAGGAGATATCCATAGCAGTGATCACCCTTCACGCCCATGGCTTAGTCCCTGGCAGCAGGATACAAGCCAATTTCTTGTAGGTGAAGACTCTAACCAGGAGGCTGCATTGGCTAGGGCTACATCCTTTCTCTGACCTAAGGGAGGTAGGAATGCATCAGGTAAGATTCTGGAAAGACAGGAAGTGTAAATGGCTGTATAATATTCAGGTAAGGCACTTAAAAGGGAGAAACCTCAGGTGCAGTTCCTGCTTCAAGGCTAGGAAGGAACTGAATACTTGTGTCTCTGAGTACCCTTAAGAGGTGGGACGCTACTACAGCTTCCTCCTAATGGCCTGTAGTTTTAGGTACTGTATAACGCCGTGGCTTACTGACCTAAGCAACATTTTGCACCTTTTCAAAAGAGAAACAGGAGCAAATACAACCACTGTGTTTAAATTACACTTAGTTTGAGACGTGCAACCCACTGCTCCCAAATTAGAACTTACCACACAAAAAGAGTGGGCCCTGATCCTTTGAAAACCATCAGATAAATTCCAACGTGTATAGCTTTTGCTCCTCAAGTCACCAAAGAAACAGTTAAAAGAAAAAAATTAAAAGAAGGCTATCAGAGATTGTTATATATCACACTGACATTTACTTTCTTCACTAAGAGTGAACTGATGAAAAAGTCAACCTCAGACAGAACAGGATTTAAGCAGGTATCAGAGTCCAGACCTCATCAGAAAGGTTGAAACCAAATCTCAAACTAAGCACAAAAAATAGTACTAACTTCTACAATATAACATAATATTACATTTCTTTATGTTATGATTTTACCAAGTGAGCCTTCTAAAATTCCAGAACTGTACCACTGTACCTGTAGTGATCATAACCAGAAGCCCATTGCCCATCGAGGAGCCAGCAATCCACATGACAGTTAACGTGGCCAGGCGCACGCCTGTGCTGTGCTATGCCTACAGCCGTGCCATCAGCCTACGCGGTGCTGTGCCTGCGCCTGGGCTGCAGGATAAGCTTAGCCCACCCATGGCAACGGGAGGAGCCTGCAGGCAGCTCCCACTCAGTACCGGTGATTATACCACCTGTGTGTCCTTGTGATTTTCTAAAAATGTGGCAAGTTGTCATGTGAACATCCCTTTTATTTTCACAGTAGAAATTATTAATAGAACTGTTTACTGTTAAGAAAAGCCTGTAAGAGCTCAAAAGACCTTCTTTACAGTGTTAGCTCCAACAAATGGCATTTTAAGTGGTGTTTTACAGAGTGTGAGTGCCCTTCTTATTACGATCCTAACGAACCAGCACTTACAGATGCAACACAGTAACCAAGATACCTTATGCTCCAGTTAAAATACCAGTCTTTAGACCTTGAAATAACTAACTCATGTCTACTAACATCTATGGTGTTAATAATACTTTATCCAGAACATACCATTGTAAAGCCATAATTTTGCTTTTTGAAATACACTTAAAATATGTCCTAAAATCAAATGGTGAAAGCAGAAATTTTTGAGTAAGCTTCAGGTCCAGTCCACACCTCTAAAATCCATGACACTTAAAACTCTGCTTAAGAGTGAAATACCTGCCCAGCTTTTTAAGGATACACAATCCCTAATACTTCCTTGTTTCTGGCACTATTTTGAAGAGCTTCATACCTAACAGACCTAACTCTTTAACAATATTATAATTTCCTACTTACATGACCAGGAATTGCAATCTTCACCTCCTTCTTACATATAGTTAACAGAAGCAACTGCCCATGAGGATTACAGACCCTCATCTAAATAATTACAAGTTTGTTACGAGAGCTCATTTAAAGTGAGGTCCAGGTCAGGGTGAAAATCCCAGAGACCACAGTGCAATCTAGTCTCCTTTCAGCCATTCCAAACATAGCTACTTAACTGGATAACAAAAAACATGTAAGTATTACATTCTTCCACACTAACCTCCTTTTCCCAAGGAGTTCACAAAACTTAGCAGCTGAAAATACATGCCTATCTGGGAAGAGTGGAAAAGTGTAAGAGAGTTAAACAGGTTTGAACATAAAAATTCTGATGTCAAATTTGGTTCTTACATCTCTGTAAATTCTGACTAAGCCACAGACTCCAGGGAAATACTCCAGATATCTTGTAAGATCAGGCACTAACATAAAACTCTCTCCTAATAATTCCAGCGACTTCTATCCTTTCTAAAATGGGCAATGACTTACGGGTTGGGAGAAGACTTGAGCACTATCTCTTTTCCTGGAGATGTGACTCCCACTGATCCATTTTGTTTCTTTTTTTTTTTTTCTTTTTACCTGCTTTATAAACAGGTACAACAAATCATTAGTATTTTTTATCTTAGCTTCTTAAAGATGTATGCCCCTATGTTAAGGGAAACACATGGTCTATGAAAAGGCTCTTCCCTCATCTGGATGCTAATTAGGCATTACTGAAGGTACTGTCAGAGAACTTTCCTTGCCCTACAACAATATGGCTACAAGGCAACATGTCACAATCGCAACTAGGGAACAACTGCAAGAGAAAAGACCATTATCTAACCGCGCAGGACTAGAAATTTAATGCTAAGTTTTTTCCGTGAGTACTTTTCAATCCAGTTGAAATTTCTTTTCCAGACTGTGATTTCCTAGTTTGTTTTCATAAAAATGATGTTTTGTGAAAGCTGGACAGTCAAAATACAGAAGTATCAAATAAAGAAGGAAGAAAAACTCACAGAATATAAAAATCACTACAACTCCTTGTGTGCTCAGTCAGACAAACCACAGTTCCAGCAACACAGTAGATCTCTGTTAATTTTCCTAAATGACACATTCAAAAAACAAAAGCAAAATAAAAGGATTCATCAGTTCAACACTTAAGAAAAACACATTTGATAGTATATTTTTAAATGAAATCTCCTCCTCCAATAAAAGTCCCATGTTGCAATCTTAAAGTCTATTCACAGTATACCAACTTGATCATCTCATTATTCTCCTGCAAAAAACCTAGAGCATACACAATGACAGTGTAATCAACATTTAAATGAATTCACAAGACATTGTCTAATCTTGTATAGACCACAAAAGATGTAACGATAAGCGGCATAGAAACCCTCTTCGCGATCCTGTATGGATGAGCTTCCTACAAGTGATGATCTCAAAGTTTAAGATGAAATTAATGAATAGAGAGATAATGGAGATAAACAGCATTTACAGTCTCATCCAGACTGATGCTGAGTCTCCTCATCTTCCATGTCATTCATTCTCAGGTGAAGACACTTAGCAGGATTGGTGTTTGTCATGGTTTAGCCCTGGCTGCCAACGAAGAACCACATAGCCGCTCTATTGTCCCTCCCCCGGAGAACTGGAAGAAAGAGACAAAACCAAGGGGTCGCAATAAGGGCAGTTTAACAGAAAAGCAAAGGAAGCGAACAGTAACAACAACAATACTGATAAGCAGAACATAAAAAAGTCAAGGTGATACACAGAGCAACTCTCTCACCGTGCGATGCCCAGCGTGCTCCTGAGCAACAATTAACCTCCCCCTCGCCAGCTCCCCCACTCCAAACCCAGCATAATGTCACAGGAATTGAATACCCCATTTGTTTGTCCAATTTGGGTCAGCTGTCTGGGCTGTGTCCCCTCCTGGCTTCTTGCAAAAATTAACCCTATCCCAGTCAAACCCAGGATATTACTCACCCCTTATTCTATACCATGTACATCATGCCCAGGTCCCTCATTTTGCAGTTAATCACCACCACCACTTTTCCTGCCTTTAATATATGCACACAGATATCGTTCCCTTAGTCTACGGACCATCCCTCTAAAATGTCTGTTGATTTCATTTAATACATGGTGTTGGGCTCCATCTGTCTTCCAGGGCAGGAGAGATTTGGTGTTTGATGGCCACATTGTGCATCTGGAGCTTGTGGCTGGTGTATCTGATGCAGCCCATGCCCACAGTCTGGGGGTTGAAGATGTTGATCTTGATGAAGTTGCGGGGTGCCAGTTGTGGAAGCCTGGTCCAGTCCTATCAGCTCTGCACTTTGCTCAGTTTCATCAAAGTCCATCCTTCATTAGTTTGGGTGATTCTTACTGTAATACCATTGATATAGCATATAACAACTATAGTAGTGATGAAAGACAGTGACAGGGTTATTTAGCAGTTAACAACATATAATTTAATTTACTGGCTATTCTTGACCAAAATCAAATCCGCATAAGGTACACATCAGACCTCCCCATCCTTCTTCATCACCTACCAGGTGTACCCAGGTCCTTGAGTAAAAGCAATTCCACGGAGGGTTTACGTTTGCCCGAGGCAGGACTAACCCCGACTGTCTTCCCTAACATATTCTTCATGTGCATTATGGGGACTTTATCCCCTTCTACAGGGTGTGGAAGTTTTGACTGGGCAGGGCCAGCTTGGTTGGTGGATCCTCTGGTGTTAACCAACCAGGTGGCCTTTGCTAAATGAACATCCCAGTGTTTGAAAGTCCCACCCCTCATTGCTCTCAGAGTAGTTTTTAGCAATCCATTGTAGCATTTAATTTTCCTGGAGGCTGGTGCATGACAGGGCTTGTGATATATCCACTCAATGCCATACTCTTTGGCCCAAGTCTCTATGAGGCTGTTACAAAAATGAGTCCCGTTTTCTGACTCAGTTCTCTCTGAGGTGCCATGTCACCACAGAATTTGCTTTACAGGACAGCATTCTGGGTGGCAGCAGGGGGCATAAGATAGTTTTCCAGCCATCCGGTGGTTGCTTCCACCACTGTGAGCACATGGCACTTGGCTTGGCGGGTTTGTGGCAGTGTGATATAGCCCATCTGCCATGCCTCCCCACATTTATATTTTAGCTATCATCCTTCATGCCACTGAGGCTTTACCCGCTTGGCTTGCTTGATTGCAGCGCCTGTTTCACATTCATGGATAACCTGTGCGATGGTGTCCATGGTAAAGTCCACTCCTCGGTCACAAGCCCATCTGTATGTCGTGTCTCTTCCTTGATGGCCTGAGGTGTCATGGGCCTACTGAGCTATAAACAAGTCATCCTTATGTTGCCAGTCCAGATCTACCTGAGATACTTCAGTCTTGGCAGCCTGATCCACCTGTGGGTTGGTTTGCTGTTCCTCAGTGGCCCAACTCTCAGGGACGTGGGCATCCACGTGAAGCACTTTTACAACCAGCTTCTCTAGCTGGGCAGCAATATTTTGCCACAATGGGGTAGCCCAGATGGGTTTGCCTCTGTGCTGCCAGTTATTCTTCTTCCATTGCTGTAGCCAGCCCCCCCTGGGCATCTGCCACCATCCATGAGTCAATGTAGAAATAGAGCACTGGCCAGTTTTCTCATTCATCAATGTTTAAATCTGGCTGGATGGCTTTCACTTCTGCAAGCTGGCTCAACTCACCTGCTCCTTCAGCAGTTTCTATGACTTATTGTGTAGAACACATACAGCAGCCTTCCACCTTCAATGCTTTCCCACAATGCAACAGGACCTATCAGTGAATAGGGCATATTGCCTCTCATTTTCTGGCAGATTATTGTACAGTGGGGCCTCTTCAGCATGCGTCACCTCCTCCTCTGGTGATACTCTGAAGTCTTTGCCTTCTGGCCAGTCTATGATCACTTCCAGAAATCCTGGGAGACAGGGGTTTCCCATTTGGGCCCACTGTGTGATCTGTGCAACCCACTCACTCCACATTGCATGATGTGTAGAGGGGACCCTCTCTTTGAACATCCAGCCCAGAACTAGCAGTCGGGGTGCTCTCTCTCCCACTGCCCGGCGCCTAGCATGCTCCCGAGCAATGATTAACATCCCCACAGCCAGCTCCCCCACTCCAAACCAAACATGATGTCACATGGCATCGAATACCCCATTTGTTTGTCTAGTCTGGGTCAGCTGCCTGGGCTGTGTCCCCTCCTGGCTTCTTGTGAAAACTAACCCTATCCCATCCGAACCCAGGACAGTGTGCAAGAAGATCATTTATGTTAATGTTTCATCCAAAGCCTGCTATGTTTGTTTCTATCTATCTCATCACTTAAAAGAACCTAGAACACACCTACTTTTTATTTTGAATATGAACTGCATTTATTTTTTTTGAAAATGCATTTGTTCAAAACAATAAAGTTACGGATTTTGTAGCCTCATATTTTTATATGAAAAATTGATATATCAAAACCACTGATATAATTCTTCCATCAAGATCCACGTAACTAAACTCTCATCTAACCACATGAATAAAAATCCTTTAGGAAAAGGATCACCTTTTGCATCAAAGCCCTGAAAACCCGGACAGTCTGTCTGGCTGCACCAGAGAAAAGACTGCTAATCTAGCATTCAGGTTCTTTAGTCCTTATCATCCCTTAGTGAAATACACAGAGCTACTGGTTCCATTTAGAGAGCTGCTAACTGTATTGCCTCGGAGGAGCAGTTTCTAGGAAGTCAAGTTTCAAGCTTTGTAGGACTCATAAATCAGTATCAACTCCTTATATTATACCCTGACACAAATGGGAAAAGCCCCTACACTGTCGTTCCTCTTCCTTACATTAAAAGTCTGTATAAAGAGAATATTCCACTTTAGCAATGTGTATAGCATGCTGTGACTCTCATTCTTCACGCTAACTAACATTATTTCCCTCTGGTCCTTTCAGAATTTATTTTCTTATCTGTAGTCTTACAGCTGAATTATAAAATCTCTGGAAGGAAATGCTTTATTAACAACATTTTCAGTACCTAAAATGAAACCTAGTTCCTACCCTATGACTGTTCCAAGCCTGCAACAGACTTGGACAAGGCACATTTTTGTATCTTTACATTAAAGTGACATATTTGTCACTTCAGCAACACAAAATAGATGAACGTTATTTTTCTTTCATTATAAAGAGGACTAAAGCTTAGGCTGTATGTGGTGTCCTAATACAAAGGCAACAGGCTAGCCTGTTCTAGAGTGTTTAGAACACAGAGTGTTTCTCTCATGTAGTATTCATTTTGCCTGTTCAAAACACGTGACAGTTAGGGATCCAAGACAGATGGTTACCACATCACATAGAGAATATTTGTAGACTATCCAGAGTGAAGTCTTGTCCTAGGCAACAGCAATTCCTAGTTAAACTTTGGAAGTCTAATCTTCTTGAACCTCCATCAATTTTACATAAACATATGAAATTTAACAAGAGCAAGTGCTGGATTCTCCATCTGGGATGGGGCACTCCTGGTTATATCAACAAATTGGATGAAAGGTTGAAAAGCAGTCGTACAGAAAGAGATCTGGGGGTTTGGGTTGATGGAAAATTGAATATGAGTCAACAGTGTGTCCTGGAAGCCAAAAGGGCCAACAGTGTCCTGGGATGCACCAAGCACAGCACAGCTAGCCAGTCAAGGGAGGCGATTGTCCCACTCTACACTGCAATGGTGTAGCCCCATCTCAAGTACTGTGTGCAGTTTCGGTCACCTCAATATAAAAAGGCCATCAGACCATTAGAGTGAGTCGAGAGGATGGTGACCAAGATGGTGAAAGGTCTTGAGGGCAAGACTTACGAGGAGCAGCTGAGGTCACTTGGTTTGTTCAGCTTGCAGAAGGAAAGGCTGAGGGGTGACCTCATCACAGCCCACAACTTCCTCAAGGGGGGCAGTGGAGGGGGAGGTGCTTATTTATCTCTAGCGACCAGTGATAGGACACGAGGGAAAGAATGAAGCTGCATCAAGGGAAGTTCAGATGGGACATTATGAAAGCATTCATTACTGAGAGGGTGGTTGGTCACTGGCACAGGCTTCCCGGGAAAGTGGTCATGCCACCAAGCCTGCCAGAGTTCAAGGAGCATCTGGACGACACGCTTAGTCATATGGTTTACGTTTAGGTAGTCCTACAAGGAGCAGGGAGTGATTCAATGATCCTAACGGGTCCCTTCCAACTTGAGATATTCTATGATTCTCTGATTCAATTTCTACAACTTTTTTATTTTTCTTCCTTTACGGTGCTACTACCAGCTTCATGCTTTTTCTGCAGAAAATGAAAAGTCAATATCTGTAATGAATTATATTATTAAAGCAGGAGAGCTTTTTGGAGAATAAATACATGTAGTATATGCTTAAGAACCATACTGAAAACATCATAAATAACAAGCTGTATATTATCATTGTGTAATATACTGGTTTTATTAAATTCTGCTTAGACATTGAGAAAGAAGAGGCTGAACCAGCCAAAGAGGATTAATGTCAGAAGAAAGAAGAAAAAGGTGTAATTTAAAAATGCTGGGAAAATTGAAATTGCTTAAGAAAAGGATATGGCTCCATAGTTTGGTGAGCTGGTAGCTTGAATCCCTGAAAAAGGGGAAGTAATGGGCTCCTTGACTTGGAGTGCTACCTCTGTTTAATTGACTACCCTATGCTCTTTGTCTTTGCAAAAATTCTCAACACAGAATTAAATAGCTTCTAGCAGACAGCCAATCTTACATATTCATCAGAAAATCTCAGCTTCATGTGTTTTTATAGCTTACACAGACAAAAAGTGGCAATGTATTTGGCAAAAAACAGCTCTGCACCAAGTAATAGGTACTCTCCATCAGTGAATAGACAGGCTGATGGTTAAGGAGAATTCTACTGTACATAAACCAGCTCAGGTGGGATCAGCTTCCCTTGTCTAATTACTGACTCCCATGAACTGAGGTACTTCTATCTAAAATGTTCTTAGAAAGAATCACTGAACTATGTAGCTTTTTCCATGAAGTCCATGCACTACAGTAGTGAGCTGATAGTTTGGTGAAGTTATAAACACCTGCTGTACAATAGCATTAGTGCTGGCTTATATGTGTTTGGTTCTTCTAACGTTTGTGACTAATACTTATTTAATACACAACATCTGCAATTCTCATATAGTGCAGTGATATATGCATAAATGAGCTCAGATCAGCAGCTACAAAGATTTTCAACACTAATTCTCCATTTAGTCGAGACTGGCCTCATTAACATCTATGTGACTTTCTTACAGAGTCATGTTGCAAGAGTAATTTATATGTAATAAGTTTATCCTGTATTTATTTTCTCTGTTTCACTGTTTCTCCCACTTGCTCAGTTTCTGCTAAGTGGATACGATAAGAGAAGTACTTAGTCTTATGCAGTGCCTTTATCAATACTCACAAAATGTTCCACAAAGAAGGTTTAGTATTGTGATCTCCGTTGCTATCAATGGAGAAACTTAGGTACAGAAAGGTCAAGTGCCTTTTAAAGTATACTTAGCACACAAATCACAGAGCTAAGCTAACAGGACTCGAGTCTCAGTCCTGTACTATATTAATACGGATACGTTCTCTCCCCTAGAGACAGAAAAAGCTAAAATCAGGTGGCTAATTACAAGTAACCACAGACAACCAATAATCCTTGAATAATCCACTTTCAAAACCCTTGAATTATTAGTTTCATAGATCCCTTGTAAGCCTCTGAAGTAATTAAAGCCTGACTGAAGAGCTAAGCGATCTTTAGCTCAAATCCTATGAATAGATTAGCTTGTGAACATAATGTATGCTATTAATGTACTATTTTGCTGTATAAGCAGCAAGCATAATTCAGCAAAACCGTACCCAAACTGTACATATAATAGACCCACTTCATCTTTTAAAAGCTAAAGCTAATGTTAGGAGAAAGCATCAAGAAATGTGATTTTATCTCTTATTATACCAGTGACAACATAAGATACAGTAATTGACAGAACACCGCCAGATACTTCAAGGCTCCATGGGATGCAGATCTGTGAATCTTTCCAGAAATGAAGAAATGGAGCACTGTCTGGTGAGGGAAGTCTAGTGACAGGAGTATGAACTGTTACTCTTCCACCATTTTTAAACAGAGATTCTCCATTGCTTCGAAAGCTTACAATTTAAGGTTTTCTAGTATTCTTAAACTAATGTTAATTTTGTATATTTTAAAAGAGAATATCCTGAATTCTCCTCTTGGAAATGTACTGTGGTGTCTAGAGTAAGTTAAAGGTCCCTGAAGTTACCTGGAATCTCTCCATTGACCATGCAGGGAGCGGAGATTATTCATTAAATAGATTTGTATTTAAACTGCACGCATTGAGCAATAAAATATTTATATCACAACCATTGCACGCTATTTAAAAGGAATGTTCATTAACTCAACTGTATGTCTGAGATCATTAAAACCGTCAGCACTTCATCAGAGAATAAAAGATTATTTTTCTCTATGTGAAACTGGACTGAACCTAAGAACTCATTTTAAATAGTCACAGTCACTCGACTTCTTTCAGTCACCAAGACTAGAGCCTCCCTTTGAGCCATCAGGTACAATCTAGCTTAAATGTGAATTTGATCTAAAATGAAAAGAACAACATCCATCTCTGCACAAATTTTTGGTCTTTTTCTATTTTCTGCATCCATTTTCTGTTGACTTTTAGTGCACATTTGGAAAGAAATTACAATTATTGGCATGTTCTGACTCCAAATGGCATCATCACTTCTCTGTTCTAGTCACAAATGCTATATCCTCTCATGCCTTCTCTTTGCCATTCCAAATACCTCCAAACTTTTTGTTCCTCCTCCTTTTGGAGGTCCTGAGGGTATTTCCTAACTCTTGGTAGCATTAAGACTAGTCAGGCACACTTTCGTGTTAAGAAAGTTTCTTTAAGCCACCTGTCTCCTTTTTGAGAGAGCAGGAGCGGGGAGGGGGGGG
>Ga0065711_1040064_pt1 | contig 17275 bp, 7 predicted proteins | sample Hoacrofraction12_FD_59098 | JGI IMG/M metagenome (GOLD analysis project Ga0065711, IMG submission 59098) | Hoatzin crop microbial communities from Cojedes, Venezuela - Epithelial fraction 12 v2 (version 2) | ecosystem: Host-associated > Birds > Digestive system > Esophagus > Crop | place... | reverse complement strand
CATCCCTGGAAACATTTAAGACCAGGTTGGACAGGGCTCTGAGCAACCTGATCTAGTTAGTGGTGTCCCTGCTCGCTGCGGGGGGGTTGGGCTAGATGACCTCTATGGGTCCCTTCTGACCCAAAACTTGCTATGATTCTATGTACAAGATAATATTGATGTTGCTTGTTTCTCAGTTTCTTGATGTAGGAGAATTTGACATACATTTTGTAATACTAAATGTGCTTGTATGTTCATTTGATTCTTAATATAGTTAATGGTTTGCAAAATAAGGAAGACAAAGTACTATTTTTTTTCAAATGTACTCTTCTGTAGAGGCCAGGTGAGATTTCAAACAGAGCTTGCTGTGCTGATAGCTAAGTCCAGGCACCTTACAGCTGCCAGAAAAAGAGTATCTGTAAATGTTGTTACAGGGAGTTAGATGTACCATGACATTTCAGAGGCCTGGAAAGGCATGTGGAAACTGCCTCTGATGCTACAGCTGACAAATTAACAGTTTCTGGTATGAGGCAAAGAGTCTGGCCTCATGGATTTTGGGCATGTGGAACAAGTAGAGTCAAAGAGCTGATAGTTCAGGTTGTTGCATTAACAATTCCAAGACCCAATTTATAAGGCCACCTCCCCCTTAAATGGCTTGAAATGCAATACCTTTGCTAAACTCAGTAGGGAAGAAGCCTCCTCATCCCTGCCTGTGATGACTAGGGGAAATATTCCTTAGGGAAATTTGTCCAGTGAGGCTGGTTTCCGGGTTGGTGCTATAGGTGAGATATATCTGGTATATTGACATCTTTTTTATTGTCTTTTCTCCATTGACAAGAAACCAAATGCTAGCACCTTAGTATCCATCCTTCCTACAGACAGCTGCAGCTTTGGTATCGTCTCTGGTTTAGGTACTGCGACAGCTGCCCAAGTGTCACAATTTGCCTGTTCCTTTAAATTATACACGCTCTACTTGGAGACCATTCTTTTCTCTTTTTTTGACAGAGGATTTATTAAATAAAAATGAGGAGGGTAGTATTGTTATCTGAGAAGATCAGATGTGCCGTGTAAGCTGTAGAGACGGGCACCTGCATCCATCAAATATTTAAGACAACATCTTAGGATAAAATGTAGCACAATTTTTTAATTTTAAAATCCCTTCCTACAGTAAAAAGAAATCCTCATAGCTAGTCAGTTTATAAAGGAAAGAAGACTTAAAGTTACATTTAATAATCAAATTTCCCCACCTGTGTCCTTGCTCTTTAAATGTGTATTTAAAAATGAGCAATAATACTTTCCCTGAAGTTCAGTAGATTTCTTACCTTTATATTTTTTTCCACATTACCCAACCACTCTCTATATTCCTTGCATTTTTTACTGCCAACACTTTTATACATGGATAAAGTACTAAAGAAGTGTCATTATAGTGGTATACAGAGTGCTTTACAGCAGCATAAATTCAGAATTAACATCATACTAAAAAGAAGCTGAATGCATTTTAATAAATGTCCCCAGTGACTTCAGTGTCTAGTAGCCAGAGAGAAACAAGATACATAGGCATTACAAGATGTTATGAACCTTTCTATCAAAAGTAATAAATGGAATTGTTTGCTAAGGTGGTTGGCTTACATTTTTACTCAGAAATCTGCAAAACAGAGTAGACTGGGGAGAAAATTATTCAATAGTCCTGTTCAATAATGTCTGTCTACTAATTGCAGCCAGTTGGGAAGAAGTAAAAGATCCAGCTCCGTTTCATCTGTTTTTGCAAAAGAAGCAAAAGTAGTGCATGATTTTGATATAGAAGGACATCTGTAAATGACGAGAGATTTACTGGAGTATTTCATTTCAGTAGCAGTAAAAAGAGCCTACTGCTCAAGTCATTAACTGGCTGAAAAGCTAGCATTCTTTTCGAAGACTTTACAAGTTTACATGAAGCATGCTTTCTGTTGTCAGGCTCCTGTTGTGACATATTGTTTGAGTCAGACTTCATCAATCTACAAAGCGTTACTTGAGGTCTGATGGCATGTGCGTACACCCAATATACTATGTACAAATGGAATTGATATAGGATTCTGTAATTACTACATTTCTTTTTAACCCATAAATATTTTGTGCATTAAATTTCTGCCCGGAATTTTTCAGAAAGCAATTAGTTGGTTGCTTTATCTGCACAAAGTAGATAAAATATCATGGTATTGATGATTTTTCATGTGCAGATGTTTTGTTTTTAGCACATCTGTATGCAATAAATCTATTTTCTGCATAGGAATTGTATTTTATTATATGATTTAATATAGTATCTTGAATAAATAATTTAAAATGAAATTCTTGCTTTGGGAGCACACCAGAATTATTTGCAATAGCTGAGCATACCACATATATCCTTTTTTGCACATAAATACATTAGCCAATTGCTTGAAAAAAGCAAGTTTTACTAATATTACTTTATGCATAAATGGACAAATGTAAAAAATTGTATTATGTGTAGTTCGCCTGGATTTTAGTTGTTTCTTCTTTTTCTCACATTACAGATGTGCTAGCCTAGCAGCTTGGGATTGCAGCTAGACTGTGGCGTTGGCTGTAAGGCGTAGAAATGAGGGTGCTCGGAGGGAAGTGTAGGAATGTCGACTTCCTTCTGTCTGTCTGCCGTCTGTCAGTCGTCTGTGAGCTGGGCAGGGGTGGGGCAAGGCAAATGCAAAGCAAAGCCTCCTGTATTATAAAACCGATGTAAATTAACCTCTAAGGACAAATTTTGTACCTTTGCCTATACGTGGATTTCTGTAGAGAACAGTGAGTGGTGTACACTCCCCAGGCAGAACAGTGGATTTGTGAGGAGCATGGTTAATCCACAACCTGATAATTCACCCATGAGTAACCAAGAGTGGGTTTTGATTAGTTCTCCACTACAACTGTAAGTACCAAGTACGGTGAGACTAACTCATTCGGCTGATGTGGGACGTGAAGGATGCGGTGCGGTCCCTGGGGCAGCACAAAAGGACACTGGCCCGTTCTCCCATAGGGTCTCGCTGGGAGAACGTTAACTCCTGCAAGCTTTTCAGTTCTGCTCCCAGAGCCGTTACCCGAGCGATGCTAAAGCAGCTGCGTAGGGGCCTTCCTCAGCTGCAGAATCACAGGGTCTTTTATCTAATTCTCCATGCTGAAAAGAGAACCGCCCATTCTAGCAAGGGAATCTGGCTGTAACGATGGATCCTTGTGAAAGAAGATACCCTTTCCTCTGCCAGTCCTTGCAGGTCTCTCCATGGCAAAGCAGGATAGGCAAGCAGCAGTATTCTTTCTTCAGTGATTTTTGTTTTCCATTTTAACAAAATGTGGATTTTTTTTGTGATATCTGTGGTCAATGGACAACAAATTGTTTCCTGACCACAGGACTGTCCAGCAGGTAGCTACATGACCATTGTGTGGGATTTTTTTGGTTTTGTTTTTTCTGTAGTCAGCTGCCAAGTCTCAGCAGCCAGCTAGTTAACTTCATTACCAAGCCGAGCACTTTTGTATGAATATGGATAGTTCAGAGGCTTTGGCACTTGTTTCTCCCATTGCTTCATCTGAATTTGAGGATCATTGAACAACAGTGGAAAGGTTTTCTATATTTTATCTGTGTGCCTGTGAGGGGTCACTGTTGGTTGCCTACATATATAAATATCTGTACGTATATAAACAAATGTATTCAGAGCAGAAACAAATCTATTCAAAGGTGTTTGCTGGGAGTTTATTTCTGCTGATACCAAGGGTCAGGTGTTTTCTAAAATATTTTATGCATAGTGTCTCTGTCCTGGTGCAGCCATATTAAGCATATATTATATATTGCAAATATCTGTTTATAGACACTATTCCAATTTAAGTAGTGGTCTAAATCCTTCTAAACTGCTCTCTGGTGATATATTCAGTAGTAACCTTAGACTTCAAAAGTTGTGGGGTTTTTTTAAATTGCTGGTTTAAAACAGAAACACGTGCTGCTTTCCAAGTGTATTCTATAACCTAGTGTGACCAACATGAGCCTTCTGGTTTGTATTCTGTGTGGCGTGAGTCTGTGTTTGGGTTTATCTTCTGCCTAACCTGAGAAGTGCTGTGTGTGAATTTGACCACTTCCTCAGCTGAGCCACGTCAAACAGCAAGTGATGTTTTTGGTCATGGCAGAGTGATTCTGTGTTACGGTCAGTGCAGCGTGACCCAGGGCCAAAGAACAGAAACCAGCAGGAGTGGTTGTGTTTCCAGCCTTCAAGGCTGGGGGTTTTGTAGGTTTGGGGAGTGGGGGGACGGGTCTCCAGTCTTTGCCCCCACGACCAGTCTGGGTCTGAGCAATAAAAGCCAGACTGGGCAACAGAAACTGGGAACCAAGAGGTTAGGAACTTTAGTGTGTTACGCAGCTGGAGTCTTGTGTAGCCTGGCACTGATGAGGTCCTCTGACTTGTGATCTCACACATAGACAGAATCTTCACTGGGTTTGTAAGACATCACATTTTCTAATATCAGGTGCAAGAGATGCTTTAAACTGTTTTAAGAGAGTTATAGTGGTCTAGTAGGTAAGCAGCAAGGTAAGTCAGCGTTGTTGGTTTCTATCCCTGGCTCTGCCAGCTGCTTGCTGTGTGACCTTGGGTGAAAGACTTATTCTCTCAGTGTCTCAGTTTACGCATTAGTGAAATAAGAGTAATGATACTTACCTATCTTGCTGGGGCTTTTTGAGGCTTAATTAATTGATGTTTGTAAATCACTTTGCGATCCTCTAGTGAAAGTTGTTAGAGATCTGCCAAGTATTTATCCTCTCCGTCTTTTTTTCCTCCTGCTGGTCTGCACTCATCCATCTAATATCTAAAAATATGCTCACAGCTAGCAACAGATACTAGCCAAATTTCTCTTAACAGGAGATGTATGGAAGCTTTTACAAAATTACTTTTGCAAATTGCCATGCTTTTTGAAGTACCATGTGGAGGGGTGCAATGGAACACAGTGCAGACAACTGTCTGTGCTGCTCGCTGAACTGACTGTGGTTGCGATTTCTCATGTAATATCTTTCAACGGATCCAAACATGTAGGACTGTTTTGAATTTCAGATGTGCCTTTCTTTTAATTGATGTGCCTTTGGAAAATTCTTCAGGGCTCCCAAAATTTGTTCCTACGTTTTTGATTTCACATAGACTTGCCAGTAATAGGAATGTATGTCTTCTAGATTGGGATGGCAGATGAGCATACGGATTTATTACTATTACTTATTTTGCAGCTTCCTCTCAATCTGGGAGGAGCTTACAGTCCGTCCTGCAAGAGGTTTAAGGTGGGCAGGCCCTTCAAGTATTATAAAGCCTTGTGGAAATACAAGTCTTCATCCCTATATGTACAGCAGCATCATAAATTCAAATCCTCATTTGCTTTGCCAGTGTAAAGAAACTACATTCTGTCCTGGGCAGCACAACTGAAAATGCAAAAGTGAGGAAATAAACTCCATCTCCACTCAAAATGTGCCTGGAGACCTGGCCGAGTGCAGGTCCGAGTGCAAGAGCAGGAGGTTATCACTGGATTTAAGAAACTGCTGCTCAAAGTGGTGGAAATGGGCATCATCTGAGGAGCCTTCAAGGAATGTGAATGTTAGATGCTGCAAGAAGATGGGAAGTGATCGATTTGAAATATAAACTAAAGTTCTCAGCCTTTGTATTTCTTATAGATGTCGGTGCCAGTGTTAAGGAAACATACAGCTTTTGCCTCTAGAAATACTCTGCCTGTTTAGCAGGAGAAAGTGTGCGTGTTGCTGCATTGTTGATAACATATGTTGTCATACGGGATTGTAAGGGCAGGGTCTGGCAGGAGTGAGGAGGAAAAACCCCACTCTGCCCTTGCACTAGGTGGCCTGGGGAAGCCTGCGAGCCAGGCTTTCGCTCCTCCGGTCCCCTTCCTGCCCTGTTCCTTTTGCCCTAGCCCACTTCAGGCTCCCAGTATGACTCTCCATTTCTTCTTCAGCTCATGAGGTCTTGTTGTGGAGCCACACCTTGGAGAGGACTTGGACCACAGTACCTGGGCTGTGAGCAATGCCTGCGTTCAGCAAGGGAGGACAGGAGGGGTACAGAGCTCCTGCTACACCAGTCATACCAGTACAAATGTGTGCCTACCAGTGAGTGTAAAACAGAAAGGAGCTGTCCTGGGGTGAGCTGTAACACCACACAACGCCTTTATGCCTGTTTAGCTCAGCACATACTGGTATCACGAGGGGAAAAATCTTAGTGACACTGAAACAGGAAAACCTGTAAAAATGGAAGAAAAACCCCATCCCCGAAGCTCTGAGTGCAGGCCAGACCTTTACGAGCCCGCTGAGCCTCTGAAAACTTCCTTTCCCAGTGGTACGGCTCATCTCCTGGTGGTTTCTTTTTCAGTAGCTGCAACTGGAGGAAATGGGAACATGCTAAGGGTTTTATTTCTCAGTGGAATTAAATGTAGAGATGTTGATATTTCCTGTCAGAAATAAGTTTAGAGAAATAAGATCAACACAACATTCCCAAAATGAATGGGCCTGCTCAGCTACCCCGGCTTGAAGTCGCTTCAGGCCTTCCCGTGGCTGCAGGAAGCGCCTAGCTCATGGCTGCCTTGGGGGCACATTTCTCCTGAATTTGAAGCAGTTGAGGGCTGAACACACTGACAGATATCCTTGAGACCTCTGTATTGCACATGGTGTTGAGCGAGAGCCCAAAATTTCGTGTTTTCTATTCTCTCTGAGTCCTGCCTGCCTCCCGTGTCATGCACATGGTAGAGCTGTCCTGGAGTAGGGGTGTCCTCGGGGCCGGCCCCAGAGCATGCCGTATGGCCTGTGGTGGACCTGGAAAGTTTGGGCTCCTCCTATTTTAAAATCTGTGTTCTTCTGCAGAACATTTCTTTTTCTACCAGTTGGTGTTTTCTCATGAAAGGCATGTCCTTGGAAAAGTCTCGGTCAGCGATAGCATGGGGGCCCATCCACTCCACTGTTTCTTTCTTGTGTTTCAGGAGCATCTCTGCACTTATCAGCTGAAAATCAGCCTTAATGTGTAGCAGTAGTAAAGATGCTCATTACAGCCAGTCTGTAGGAAGGAATGCAGAGAAGCCTGGTAGGGGATTACTGCAGGGGATTGTATTCCTTGTTTAGCACTAGGTAAAACAGCAGTTCTGGTTACAATACAGAAGTACAGGTTGTCTTTGTTATTACAGGTGAATATGGCAAGTGTGAGAATTAAAATGGTCTGATCTTACTCAAAACTGCATCAAATTCAAGGGTCAGCAGAGTTCTTGTAAATTAATTTTATTGTCTAATACTGTATATGCTGCCCTGTCCTTTCCTCCATGCTAATCTTTCCTTTCTGTTTATTTACTTTTCTTTTGTGATGTTGTTTGAAGCTTCCTCCCCTTCCTGCTTCGAATCCCCTTTTCTCAGGCATGCATTCACAGACCTGCATCTTGCTGTTGCCTGCGTGTGCCAGCTGAGCCCCTTGCACGTGGATCTTTGGAAAACCTGATCATCACTGATCCCCAGCTGGTGACCACCACCGCTGATGTTACCAAGGCGTATAGGGTGTCAGTGTGTTTCATGTTTAGGTCCCAGTATGTTTCCTGTGGTGACAAAATGCTTGATTTTTTTGACCTGAATAATTTCAGTGATGCAGCTTTGGCCTCAGTGCTGTGTATGGATGAGTTTTGCAAACTGCTGCTGCCCAGGGTGGGAGGGATCAGCTCGGGGGTGATGGGAACTCCTTAAGCTGGCTTTGCTGCTGCTGGAAATTCATTTTGCAATTACATTCTCAGAAAACCCTACATAGAATTAAGTACTGCTATGGACAACTAAGTTGTCAGAAGCTTTTTTCTTTTCTTTTTTTTTTTTTTTTAACCACCACTGTTATTGCACTGGATAGACTGGAGACTGGAACATGCATGGAAGGCCTAGTGGATGGATTAATTTCCCAGTGGATGGAATGATTCTGAATACTTCTAGAGTTTGGGGAATATCTTTCGGCAACTGTTAACAACAATGGGAAGAGCACAAAAGCCACCCGGATAATACAACATAGTAGGAATGCTATTATCTGTTGTGTATTAATACTTCTGCCACTGTTGGTTGCACCAAAATATAGTGCCAGTTGGAAGAGTTCCCAGGCAAGTCTAGAGCAGGTAAATCATATGCAACATTTTAATTTTTCAATGCTAAACAAATGGCCTTCAGATGAGTGAACGGAAATGCAAATAGCAATCTGGTAACAATTTGGTGATTGATTTTTAACTTTGACTCTAAGCATACACTTTTGGAAATTTATACTTTATTTTTATGAAAGTCTTTCATGGTAGGTGCAGTTTATTGGCCTTCTTAATGATGGCTGGTTTCACTGCAGAGACGAAAGAAAAGAAAAACAGACTTGCACTGTTCTGAAAAATAACTGGAAGGTAGGAAAGGACAACAGAAATAAAAAGTCCTTAGATCCTGAATAAATGGTAATGCATACATTACTTAACTATTATGTCGATTTAGAAAGGGACAGAATGATGCAAAATGTTCAGAACACACCCTCCAAAGCTGGGCACACTGAGGTATACTCAAAGCTCAGACTGTGCAAAGTAATGAGGAAACATATCTGTGTTTCCTAGCCTGTTTTATAGGTAGTTCTGCTGTTTCAGTTGCTTTAGTTGTCTGGTTTATAATAACTCCTTGTCACAGAGTCCAGTGTGCAGAGTATACTCTTAAGTTTATTTTTTCCTCTGTATTATTCAGTAATAGCCTTGTTACATACTGCTTGTGTCACCGTTAGTAATATTTTGTAGCTGATGTATTGTTGGGCTTTGTAGTGGAAAGACAGTAATAGAGAATGCTTGGGGCATAGGACTTTAGACTGAAAATAAGAGTTCACTTCATGGTCCATCCATGTCAGCGGAGAACTTCCAACCAACAGATTACCCTTTTCCTGGTGAGTAGATAAGGGATTGACTCTGCTCAGGAGGCGCTCATACCCTGCATTGGATGTGGACCTTTGTGCATTCGAGTGAAATTTCCATACTGCACGAAGGGAAATGCTTTGTGGGTGCATGTGTGTTTGCACACACAATGGTATTAAATATCATACAAAACTTTCCACAAAGAGATGTCAGAAAGTGCATCCTAAAGTATTCCACGTAACGGTGATGTTTTGCATCAGATTAGATAGTCAGGAGAAGCCTATGAGGGAAGGGCAAGGAGAAGAGTATTCAGTGAATTAGGCTTAGACATAGATAGACCATGGACAATTACACAAATAAAAGAATCACTCTCCTGAGATTTATTTCTTGTCCCCTAATATTTCTGCTTCTTGATATTCTTTGCTCACAGAGAAGTCGTGATGGGGTCTGAGCTCATGAACCTGATGGCATGACTGAAGCCCAGTCTTGGCTAGGGCCAGTCAGGTACTCGGCAAATATCTGTTGTTTTTGTATCTGGCCCAGTATCTAGTTATAATGTATTAAAAATAAACACTCTGTGAAAAATGAAACAGGATTTTTATCTGTTGAAATTTATGAAGCAAATAGTGCCTCTGTGTGTGTGTGGGTATGCGTGCTTCCCCAAAGAGCACTGCTTAAATGACTGTTTGCAAAGTTGTATAACTATCACGAATTCATTTGGAAGTAGGCTTAAAATACTACTAGCTTGCTGCACAAAAACCATCGTAATAGCTTTGATGCTTCCTTATTGACAGAGGTTACAGGGAAATTAGAAAATAAATCCAGGAGCCAACTATGAGAGTTTCTTTAAGAGGACATTCGTCTGCAGTTCCAAAGTCAGTTGCAGTATATACCGTTGAAGTACTTGGTCTGTAATTAGTGGGGTCCTAAATGAGATAAGCATGGGAATTTAATTATCGGATAATTTTAACATATGCTTAAAAGATTTCCAACTTGATAAGATTGTGATACTGTTTTCCACTCAGTGAAAATATCAACATCTAAATATTTAATACAGTCACAGGAAACTTAAAGGAAGTAAATTTTCAGAGAAAAAAGAGGCGAAGCACTTCCCACAGCAATATGCTTGACACAGGCTTTCCTTTTAATTTTTGATGAGTATTTGTTCTTTGGAGGGTTACATAAGCGATATCACATAATTCTAAGCCCTCTTTTTCCCTTCCTCCACGGTACAACTAAAGGCGCATTTAGCTTGCCTGTTAATTCAGAAATTGGCCTGATAGCTCTACTGAACAAAACTGTGCCGCAACATTGTGATGCGAACTAATCTGTGAGCTGAGGATCCTCTACTCATTTTGCTCATGAAATCCAGCCGTACTTTATAGAAGAATGCAGAGAAGAAAGACAAATGGTTTATCCTCTAAGCCACCCAGCATCCTGTTCTTGATATTTCAGTAACATGTGCTAACATATGCTTTCCCCAAGAACTTCAAAAACATGTTTTAGCAGCAATGAAAATAGGACCATACATCGAATTCAACTTTAAATCTCATAGTTTACCTCTAATACCATTACCTCATGTATAGAATAAAATGTAAATCTAAAATATGCTGGTGATTATAACCTTTCTTCCTGACAGACACTGCAATATAAATGCACATAAATTGAATTTCTTCTTTAAAGAAATTTGAATACCTTTGGAGCATTTTAGCAAATCATCTCCAGCCCTTATGGCACAACTTCAATGGACTGTGGAAAAGTGCTCTCCCTATGGCATGACTCCTGCAATAGAAGGACATAGCAAGGCAGAGACATGCCAAGAAAAATAGAATGTACTCCATTGATATTCAAAATTTATTTTATTAAGCTTGCACAAAAGACTGAAAAACTGGAAGCTGGTTTTATTAGAAAAGGCATTCAAATATTAACTCTATGAGTGCTGTTTGCATTGCTTCTCTGGAAAAATTAGCAATCGAAGATATACAGTTTGAACGGTTTGACTTTGCTCTCTGGGATAGTTGTTTGATTCCTTGTTGTTAACCATTAAATCAGAAACTGTGAGAGTGGGTAAGTGGTGAGTAGGAGATCCTGATGCATCAGATGAGAATTCTTCGGAGGGGTTCTCCCTTGGGGGAGAAATGAATGTATTTGAGCAATCTTGTGCTAATTTGTAAATATGCCAATTGGTGGATAACAGCCATATTTTGGAATTCCATTTCTAAGGGAACATATGGAAATGTTCCTGAATACCATCAGCTGTCAGTGTTTATCTTAGAATAGGGATGGGAAATGAAGATTCCAAAAAAAGTATTTTTCAGTGTGGCAAATACAAATATTTGCATAATATGTTGGAAGGATAAACAAACTGAAGTTTCCTAAGTGTTTGGTTGAGTGGAGAATGGCCAAGTTTGCTCTAAATTGGTTGGATGGCTTTGCTGTTAATCAAAACAAGGTAGGTGCTTACTTTAGCAAGGTGAGATGCTTCCATGTATTAAAGATTTTTACCTCCGTCTGCATAGTGCAATGTATGTAACTTACAGTAATCTTGGGGATTGAAAGAACTGCTCGTTGAAGTAGACTTGCCACATGATATTTTGTAAGATGATCTACTGGCAGGTAAATTCATGGGTTGAGAACGTTACCTCAGTGGTGAAATATTGCCCTTAGCCTTTGGCTCCACATGTGGTACAGGCTTTCCAACTTCAGAACTTTAGAAATTGGTAAATGCTGTAACTTGTCAATAAATATGATATGTGTGGGTATGTGTCAACACTGCCCCAGTCTGCCATTACAGTTAATAGTCTGGATGTGTTTTTATACCTGCTACAACGACCTATTTTCAGAACATTATCATTTATTCATAAACATTTTCTTGTGACAAAGATCTGAGATGTGATGTAAGCCAAAAACCCCCTTTTTTTTAACAGAAACTGTTTTGATATGAAATTTACAAGTAGAAAAGTATTGTTTATATTCTGAAGAAGTAACTTTTCATAGAAAAGAACTTAATTTATTCATTTTTCTGAATGACAATGCATAGGCTTCTGAGATGTATGTGAAGCAGAGCTACAGCACGGGACAAAAGCCAGTGTTCCTCTACAGTCCCGTTCCGTTCTAGCAGGATCTAATTTTTCAGTATAAAATATGTCACCATCCTCTCCATTTCTCCATTCTAGTTAGACTAGGGAGTGGGTAGAAGTTTCAAAGCTTTTCAGTGGCTTAGGGCCAGATGAAAGTCAAGACTCTAAATGGCTTTTAACATCTGGCCTTTAGACTCGTTCTCAATAAAGCAAAGAAGGCTCTTAAGAGCGTGAGTCTCATTGAGAGTCCCTGGGATTTAGAATCCTATACACCAGAAGGAAAGTATCTGAAGAGTGAAATTGTCACTTCAGTTGTTTTTTGAATGTATGTAGACATTTTCCTGCTCTTTCAGACACCTGACTGCATTTGGGAGTCTGACCATGAGACACTTCTGAATGTCCTGTGCTCAAAACATGAGCTGATACCATGCCAACTCAGCTGGAGCAATGCATTTGTCTGTGCTAGTAATTTAAATTAAAAATTGTTTGAGTATTTGATGTGGCTATTTAAATCCAAATTAAGTCCCCATCCTAACTATAGCAAAGATGGGAGGAGATCAAGCACAAATGCTTCAAGCCAATGCTCTGCTTCAGTTGCTGCAAGAAAATTGCTGGTGGAGTCACAGCAGTAGTGCTGCTATAACCATGGGCCTCGAGTGCAGGCAGGGAAACCCACTGCAGTGGGTGAAATTGTGGAATCATTGGATCATCCTGCACTGGCTGGGAGAGCGGGGATCAGGGATGCTCAGGGCTGTGGGTGGCCCGTGATGCCAGGACCGTGGGGGAGATGAACATGGAACTCGGCTGGGCAAACCCTGCCTGGAAGACTTGCTTGGTTTCCTGGCCCCTCTGCATTAGTTTGTGGTTGAAGCCAAATGCAGCCCACTGGTGATAATCCATAGGCTATGGCCCAGTGATTGATAAAATGATAAAATGGAGCAGCTGTTGCAGGGCCGGGGCAGCACAAGCTGTGCAGGGCTGTGCTGGAAATGCTGTGTCTCAAGGTGTGCTGGCTGAGAAGAAAGCCCAGCACAGCCAGCCGGGAGTGCTGGTGGAAAGAAAAACAGAGTGTTTGCAAATACAGGCTAGAAACTGATGAAATGGCTACTTTTGTTCTTCTGATGGGTATTAAAAACATAGAATAACACAGAATATAGCGTAACACAGGAACAGCAACTTTCTTGACTTTAGCATGCCTCTCATTTATGTTGGTCTGTCTCGCAGATTCAGAGGATGGCATATTCTTTAGTTAGTAACAGTATAACCCATACAATAATGAGAAAAGCTTGATAATCTTGGAGTGGATAGCTTCCAAAAATGGAAGGAATATATAATGATCTCTAAACTTGTAGCCTTTAGGTCCCATGATTTTTAAGGCAAGCTTCTAATTTTGAGGCCCGGGTCATGATATGTGAAAGTTGGTGGTAATGTAAGGAATGATAAAGTCATTTGAGCATCTGCCTGTCAGTTCTCACATTTGAAACATCAGTTCTTCCTGGAAGAATACTTGTTCCCTTCCAGCATTCATGTATTGATTAGGTTGCTGTGTCTTTGGCAGCTTGTTGTTTCTTTTGGAAATCTGAAATATATTTTAAAAATAAATACATAATCTCCCCTTTCTTCAAACCCTGTAAAGATGGTCATCTGGAGGTAATCTTTAATCACAGCTCTAGGCTTTGAAACTGGGGTTTACAATAGAAATGCCAACAAAATTTCAACTACACCATAATACAGTAGTTATGTAAATACAGTACATAATATGCTAATCTCTGAATATCAGGAAGAAAAATCTCACTAGAGCAGAATTCAGCTATGGCCTAGCAGCCTTTTCCTCGCAGGAAAAAAAAAAAAGAAAATGAATTGCAAAGCCTGGAAGTGCAAGCTGCTTCTTCTGGTTAGCCCTGGCATTTCTGGGAGAGTGAACAGCACTTCTTAATTTTCACTTCAACCACTAGCTGCTTTTTTGAATGGTATGTCCTGCCAGTTAGGCTTGATTCTGCCATGTTTTTGATGATTTACTTTTGTTTGACAATAATGTAAAATACAAACCATCTGATGCTAGGTTTTAGCTCCATTAGCTGGGAACCACAAACCTATGCCATGTCACTTTTTCTTTTTATAGTGCTGTTTCAAACTTACTGGCATAATTGATCAATCTTTTTCCCTGTCTGGATTAAATGATGTTTTTGGCCAGAGTTACATACCAGGATGGCAAGTTTTCTTACTCTTACGACTCCCATCTCCATGTTGCACAGGACTAACTATATAATATTCAAATGCCTCATTTGTAAACACACAATTATGTACACAAAACGTGCTGCTTAATGTTTCCCCAATTTGGCTCTGCTGTTACACTAGTGATGGCTGCTGGCATGCAGACCGACTAATTTGTGCCATGCCAGCACTGCGAAAGCTGAATTAAATTGAGCCTGGATAATGTACAAATACTGCAACCTAATGTTTTTAAAAAGTCAGTCCCTAAAGAGCATGCATACAGATGGGTTTGTTAACTACGTGTATCTACATGTGCACCTCTCGTGCCCATATATGGACTTTAGCAAGGATGCAGTAAACAGAGATATGTTGGCACATTATTCCTGAAGTGGTTCTTCCATGAAGTAACGGCGCTCCCTAGACATAACCAAAACAGCCCTCCTCACACTTGCTGGATGAAGGGACCGCGGCCAGTCCTTACCTTCTCCTGGAGGCTGCTGTGTAGAGGGAAAAGGAAGAACAGCCTGGTCTGTGCAGTGGACCCACGTCCTGCCTGTGGAGCCACCCCGTGAGATGGAGCCACAGAAGGATGCTTTGCAGGATCCAGGGTGCGTGCCGGCTGCTCGACCGCGGGGCCAGGGCAGGCTGGGGGAGCCAGGGGCCGTGAGCAGGGCTGCAGCTGCTCTGTCCAGGCAGGTTTGCCAGCCTGCACCTTCTGGTTGCAGCAGCCAACTTGATTATTGCTGAGGGTGAAGAGGCAATTTCGGCAGCTGTGAAAATGGTATTTTTTACCTCAACACAAGTGGTTTCTCATATCTAGCTTAGTAAAGTGTGATAGATCCTTTTTTAAAAGACAGTAACGCATTTTACCGTATGTGAACACTAATATACATGTCTTGTCAGCCACAGGCCATAGCTACTTCGCACTCCGGAGTGTGAAGCATTAACAAGTCACAGTGGGTCAGTAAGAACTTCTTGTGTAAGCAAAGTATCCTCAACTCACTCGAATAAGTCGTGCACCAGAAAACACTTTTAATATTTTTTGAAATAGTTTTGTCGCTAAGTTCATGTTGTTTAACACATCCAGGTGTTCCAGTCCAGCTTCCTTCAAAACACAGATGAAATATCAGAGGGGGACTCTGTCTTTCCAACTGTCTTAGCCCAGGTAGCGGTCATTCACGTTTTTTGGATCCATGCACTCAGATACTCTCTGTAGCAATAAAAGAGCAGGAGAATCACAGAATCACAGAATGTTAGGGGTTGGAAGATACAAGATCTTAGTGCACAACAGAAAGAAACAGAATGAAATCGGACTGTGAAAAATCTTTTTCGTGCTTTAAACCTTGTCTCCACATATGTGGGCTTGTCAGCTGAGTTAATCATGAGCCAACTAATATTTGCTGCTGAGGAAACTAATAGAAAGGATAAAAGATCTGGAGGGGATGTGAAGTACACCTGATTATTTTAAACTTGCCAGGTTTCTGAAGAGAGCTGAGGCATGGGAGGCGGTTGCCTTTGCTGCGTGCTCAGGGGGAAGAGGGCCGCTGCTGTTTCTTTGTGGAGAACCTGGTGAGCTGGTTCAGTTTGTGTAGGGCTGCAGGTTTTGGCTAATTCACAAAGCAAAAATTAAATTCAGAAGGAAATATCATTTCCTCAACTACAAGGTATTAATATCCTGTTCAATTTAATTTCTGCCTTCTGTTATTTTGAACCCTTTAATATGTAGCGTCAGCTTGGTGAGGATTTTCCAACAGTATCAAAAGAGAATTTGCCCCTTGTCACAGGAACTGCTTCAGCTCTCAGTGTAGTCTCCCAAGAAGCAGCAATGGAGATTGCTGCCAGGACAACAAATGCCCCTTGGGCGAGGTACTGCCCCACAGTCCCCCGCAGGCTAATAATAATTTCTAAGGAGGTAAACTGATATAAGCTGGATGCTGCAAGTTGCTAGCCATGGGGGTATATAGCCCAGGTATGAGGCTGACTAATGAGGGGTAAGGCCTGGGCTGGGCGCTGGTGCTTACGGCTGCGTAACCTTCCCGCGTGCAAATGGGCTGAGATAGCCCGGCCCTGGACAAGGAAGCACAGCAGTTGCAAGGAGACTGCTGATCCAATGCGCAGATAGGTTTCTTTGCGCTGGGAGATGAAGCAGTTATGGGTAAGCCAGCCAGAAGTGCTCTGTAAGAATTTCTTGCACTATTACTCAAAAGATAAAGATTCTCCCTGTTCAACTTGTATTGATTTTTCTGATTAAGTACAAAAGGGCATTTTCACAAAGATACTTCCTGCCTGTAAAATATCATAGATCGCATGTTAAATTGCCCAGCACTTTTTTTGTGAAACTATATTGTTGCTGCAAGTTTGCTCCTGCTCAGATGAACCACAGATGGAATTTGTCTACTTTCAGCATGAGATAAAATGAAGTCTTACATTAGTCATAAAACCACCAAAAGGATTTTATTAAACTGAGATTTGAGAACAGAGCTAAATTCCCCTTTTCTGCAGTTGTTAGATTCTGAGTTTTGGGTTGTTGCTGGTTTATTTTCAGGACACTAGAGCCTGCAGAAATTGCTGCCTTCTCAGGAATTACCCATCAGGACAACTGATAAAACATCTCAGTGCTCATTAGTATTAATCTTGTGAAAAATTTCTAAATTGTTCTCCCAGTGTTGAAAAGTGGGACAAAAATAGAAGAAATTGAGGATAGAAATGTTGATAATTCTTATCTCTTTCACAAATCCATTTGGCTCAGGAATGAGATTTGTATTTGCAATTGAATCCTGGAGAACCAACTAAATCAGTGTTCCACGAAGGCCTTTTTCTTCCTACTTTATGAAAATATTTCCCCACAGTGGTGTTTTTTCCTTGTATCACTAAAATATTTCCTTTGGAATTATATCAATTTCAGAGACAACCTGTGGCCTCAAGTCACGAATGATGTGACTTCAGCAGTACCTTATCTCCACTGAGCAGCAGGTGAGAGGACGTACCTTTTTTCTTTACCAAGATGCACAGCTCAGGTATTTTGTGTTGACTGACTGCCCCTCCCTTCACCAACTGCCCTGCTTTATTTAAAAAAAAAAAAAAAATAATAATTAGACAGTCTCTGTCGT
>Ga0065711_1007109_pt1 | contig 17275 bp, 9 predicted proteins | sample Hoacrofraction12_FD_59098 | JGI IMG/M metagenome (GOLD analysis project Ga0065711, IMG submission 59098) | Hoatzin crop microbial communities from Cojedes, Venezuela - Epithelial fraction 12 v2 (version 2) | ecosystem: Host-associated > Birds > Digestive system > Esophagus > Crop | place... | reverse complement strand
AGGAAATACTACTAAAAATGCAATTTTCCCTATATCATAGTGATAAGTGGTTTTCATCCAGAAACTCTGAGGTGAGGGAAAACTGAGGCAGGAAAGGAAAGGCTATCTTGCAAATGTGATCCAGGTCTTAATCACTACACAGACATTACCACAACGGACTAGACATGGGCTTTAGACATGAGGCAGGCACAGCATTCATAATGACCACTGGAACTAGGCTTTGAACCACAGGTGGGTTAGGATTTACTACATGAAATAACACAGTATAATGAGGAATTATAAAAAAATTAAAATCTACAAAAAGAGTTTCAGGGATCAAAGCTTGAAGTAACAATGGTTCCAAACAGATAATGTAATAATCTAACCAGAAAGTGATCACACTCATTTTTAAGCCATTTGCATGTCTTGCCATCTCTTTTTTCATCCAAGAATGGTGCAGGGGGAGAGATACATATACAATTTATTCTATTTATTGAAGTTCCCTAGAATCTACTGTTCAAAATAAATTTTCTTCTGAATCTTGATACAAATTTATTACTTAAAGATGAATAATAAATGGAATGTCCAAAAGCAAGAGAATACCAGAAACGAATATTCATGAAGAATAATATTTCCTACAACTTCCTCAAGGACAGAGGTCTGCTTGGCCCTGACAGTAGAGCCCTGAGCCAGTGTGGCTGAACATCAGCCTTTAATGAAAGGGTCACGAGCAGATACTCCGGGAGACATGCAAAAAATCACATGGGGGTCAACTGCAGAGAAATATTCTTTCCATCAATAATAGAATTCTGCCTTGAATAATTACTTTTTTACTCTATCTTGTAAGGATAGTCTCATTACATATATTAGTAACTTATGCAACTTCCACTTAGTTTTTAGGCTAAAAAGGATCATTAAGACTGACTAGTTCTTCACCTTCGCACAAGCCATATAACCTGATCCAGTCAACAGTCATTGCAGTATGCGCACAACATCAAGTCAATAGGACAACCCGCATTCGTTTTCTACATCCCCCTCAATATGTGCTCTAGCATCATGCAGAATCAAGATGAGCTTCTGGAAACAAGGTAGTAATTGTTGAAAAAATCCCTTTAAACAGTGTTATTATTTTTGCCTTTCAGCTTTATTAAATGTCCCTCTGCTTCTGCACTTAGGAAAGGGCAAGCAAGAGAGCCCAGTTCACCTTGTCTGTATCATTCCTCATTCTGTACACTACTGAGATGCCTTCTCTTATTTGTCTCTTCTTTAAATTAAGACAATCCCTATCTTTCTCAGCCTTCCTCAAACAGAAGACTCTCTGTGACTCAATGGTTTTCCTTGTCCATCTCCAAATGCCCTTTACTTTGGCTATATCTCTTGTTTAAGATACAAGGAAAAAAACTTACTAGACAGAATGCAATCACATCCTGCTTGGAGCAATGAATTAGCATAACCAGAAGCAAATATATTCCCCCTTTTTTTAATCATTAGTAACACAGAGGAACGTTGCCTGCATCTTGACACTTTTCTCCAATGTCAACCATAAGATTTTGAGCTTTCTAATAAATGACAAGTCAAGGATGTGTGGATAGTTCTTCTTGTATTAGAATTATGCTAGCTTGGAGAAAAGAAGATGTATAGATCCAGAAATTTCCATTAGTACCACAACAAACTTCTTTCATAAACATATTTGAATATGTGTACAGAACTGGAAATACCATTTGCAAACCATATGAAATCTCAAGGTATTGCTTCCTGATATGTTTTTAACTGCCCATAACTTTTACTGTAAAAGTAACTCTCAACAAATATCAGTAATGGAAGTTCCCTTACCACACGGACTAGAAGGGAAAACCATCTCAGCTGCCTGGTGCTGTAGTGGGACTGACTAGCACAGTGTGTTAACTTACTGACTGCTGGTGGGTTGAGACAGCACTCATACAGTGGATATATTACTATCTGGTTTCATGTGAACAGCAGCTTCGTACTTTAAAACCGTGTGCATTCAGTGATCTTCATCACACTTTACCAGAAGGTGCTCTCAGGCAGCGCCTGTCTTGTGCTGAGCTGTGTACAGAGCCCAGCACCACACAGCTGGGGCTTCCTGACACTAGCATGAGACAAAATGATCTGAAGAACAGGCTAGGATCTTCTTTGCTAGCACCACGGCTGCCAGCAAAGACACAACGGAAACAACCAGGGACTGGTGACCAAGCAGGAGGAACTACAGCAGATTTCACGAGGGAAACAGACCTAAAGCTGTCAGCAGTAGTGCTAGGCAATAAGCGCTCATAACTTCATTTCTTTCTGCTTCCCCATCTCTGTGTATCCACTTACCTTCTGTAGTCTAGACCTTCAGACAGTAACCTCAGGGCAAAGGGTCTATCTATTTTCTGTTTGTACTGCATTTCCTACGTGGAACAGATTCCTCTGCATTGCCACAATAATAAGTACTGCTAATATTTCTGTATAGTCACAGCTATGTCAATGAAAGCATAGTGTGGACAGCAAACCGTGAAAGCTCATATGTGAAGCAGAGGCCCACAGTAAGACACAGCACAGCTTTAGAAATGCTATGTTATTTGGCAACTACAATGTTTTCTGAAGCTTTGCTTTCATGATCCTTCCTTTGCCCTGTAACAAGCTCAAAGGCCCACACGAGCAAAGGGGACTGTGTCAACAGACTCCCTGACCAGCACCGAGCTTTTTGTGAGATCAAAGGCATAGCAATGAAAATAACAACGTAGTGACAAACTGTGAACCTAAAATATGGAATGCTTATCCAAGCTGCTAATACACCCCAGGTGACAGCCTGTGACTGGCATGTAAAGGTCATGTAAGCTCTGAACGGCATTTATTCATATTTAACTCCTGTGATGTAGTTAAGTGTTATTTCCAAAGTGCTGCACTAATCTTTTGGGGCAGCTAGATGACAAGGCACTGGACGGGCATGGACAATAGTAACAATAATGAAAAGAACAGTCCCATTTATGTTTGCAAAGCAAAGCTCAGAAATACATGGCAAGCGTAACTGATACAAAAAATAACCATCACTAGACCCTGCATCTGCAGAGTCCCAAAAAAATCACCTCTGTGGAGAAAACTCTCTCAGTCAGTCATTCACCCATCAACCATATCAGTGACAATATTTTAAATGTCAACACTGTATTTTACTACTCATCAAAGCACATAGGGACAAGGAAGCAATAGGATACAATCGAACAGTGATTTCCAAAGGGGGGATGTGTAAGGCAACAGCTACATGAATAAAGATCATTTGGCTTTCAGTCAGCTCCCAAAGAAGGACTGTTCTTCATCTTGAAAGATTTTTTACTTCAAAAATTTGGAAAACACTGTAATAAAGCATCAGTACAAAATGTGAAAGATTGAGGACAGACCAAGAACGGTGAAGACATTAATAAAGGAACAGTAGAGATAAATGACAGAATTACAAGTTATACTCAGTCTAAACTCCTTGCACAACATGATTACAAAATTAGATCTGCTGGTCATCTGGGATTCCATATACGATCAGCAGCATGGAAAACCACAGCAGACCCATCTTTTGCAATTAACAATATATGGATTTCCTGCAGGCTTTTTGTTTTAAAGTCATGATTTCCTTGAACAAAAATGCAGTTCTTTAAATGCTCTCAAAGAAAAGGCTATTCAAAGCTGTGAACGTTCACGTCATCAGCCTGTCAATAATTCACTGACGTAGGATACTAGACTGGTTTGCCAAAACACATATGTACATATGTGTGTGCGTGTGGAAAAATTGCTGGGAAAAGAGAAAATAATTCTCCACTTGTCGTTATCTCTGTAAAACACAAACCCCTTCCGTATTTTCACCAGAACGTGTCAGTCCCTGGTGTAAGTTGTAAACTGCAAGGGGCTCCTCCATAGCCCAGTCCTCACTGGAGGCATGAGGTCTAACCCAGTATGTAGCCGAGACAGTTGTCAAAACTCCTGCCATTTTCCCCAGGCTTTGCTTCAGGCCCAAAAAAGGACAGGAGTCCAAGAAATATGAGCTAGAAACAGCAGGCTGAAGACCCCCAAATTCTGTGAGATCTATTTCACTCTCTAGCATTTTGAGACTGCCAAAGCTGGGGGGGTAAAGGTGACTTTTTACAACTAGAACAGTATAAAGGGATTTAAATGGGTGAAGCTTCGTGTCCTATAAGCAACCAGGGTTTTCACGAAGGAGTTGTTTCACTGGCAAAGTGTCAAATGTTAAACTGATTTCCTAGCAAAGGCCAATGGATTATTACTATAAGCTCTGGATAACTGGCTGAGAAGCACAAATAAAGACACAAATAGTTCCTGCGCCTTGCAACACTTTATATTTACAGTATTAAGTATTACAAACATCCAAAAAAACAGAAACAAAATTATTTAAAAAATTATTATCCTTGTCACCAATTCTCTCGGGTTTCTTCTCACAGCTGTAAGGCAGCAGCAAGGCTGCTATCTGACGAGGGAGGTACCTGGCACGCAGGCCCACCAGCCAGCGGAAGGGCACTGGGCTAGGCAGCTGTCGGGAGCGTGCTGGGGACAGGGGCTCATTTTGGCTCATTTGGGAACTGGATGTGCGGTGTGCTTGCAAGGTACAGCACTGCACAGTGCCCTCTCTGCGCTCTCCCCACATGCCCGCTGCAGCTCCCCAGCCAGCCCCCGGTGTGCCCGTCAGCCCCGGCCAGCGTGTCAGGGCAGAGAGGGGCCAGGACACAGCCCTGTAAGTCCATGAACTACAGACCTTGGGGAAAGTGAGGTAAGACCTGTTTGTACAGACCTGATGTCCAGTGCATGATATCTGATAGATCTGCTGTCAATTCTCTTCATCTCTACCCTGTCAGTAACCAGACGTACTGCAGTCTGGGTTCCCAACCCAAAGGCCAGTGGTCTTTCACCAGAGAGAAATGCGACAAAATATAACATGCGGCAACAGCAGAGTAATTGCATCTGTTCAGATTAGTTTCACCTTGCTGTGCAAACAGACTTGTGCAGCTGGGGCTCATTTACAGTCGCAATCTCTTCTTTTTTCCCCTTCAGTCTGTTGACTCCTGGAGCCAGGCAGTGTGAGATATGGCACCACCAAAACCCCTCGTAAGGGGAAACCCCAGTCATCTCACCGAATGCTTCATTTTCTGCTTAGAGAGCACAAAAGGATAAAAACGCTGCCTGGAGACTGACAAGAAAAAGCCTACGGGCCAGGAAACAACAGTGAAGAGAAAGTCAAGGGAGTAGCAAACGGGATGGGTGAGAGACAGAAGAGGGCAGGAGGCAGAAAATGAGATCCTCTTGCTTGGTGTTCCGGGACCTCACCACACACCAGCTCCCTTCCCAGGGCAAATGAGAACACTCCTATTCCATTGGAAAGAGAGAAAGCAAGGAAGAAGGAAATGTCATCTTAACCATAACTGAGCAGAAATTTTTATTCCAACTGGCTGTACTAACAGTAATAACAACTTCTCAACTCCCCACGTTCCCATCAAAAAGGAGTGGTGCTTTCTGCAATACACAGGGCAACTTCCTTTCCAGAAGTCATTACAGTTTTATGGAGTGGCACCTTTGCACTCTACCACAAAGCAATCTGTTAACAAACATTAGGAACAGCAGGGATGCAGCAATGGCAGACTCTCAAATCAAGTACTCATTGATTTCATTTAGATGATTACACTGTACAAAGCAACCAAAAGGGTTTGGAGTTAATCTTCCCCTGATGGCTTGTGGTACATGAGCAGGGCCCTGGGTGGTCCAGATGCTTTGGATTCTGTTGCTGGGTCTTCCATGGCCTCATGTAACCTCTGAGGCACTATTGCTCCTCCCCAGGCTCCACCTGGTGCGCGCTATGAATTGCGGATAACAGTGATCTACCTCACCGGGAAGGGAGAAGTAAAACACCTTTACATTACCACATACGAGAAACCACCACAGTTAAGTGATCTCTATCGCTATTACGTTTGCAGCCCACATAGTAATTTTATTGCTATTTTTGCTGTGGTTTTGCTGTTCTTTTATCCCTGATGAAAGCCAGCAGAAGACAAAATGACTTGCCAGGATTTCAATGAGCTTTACTTCCATTTGTCTTCTATGTAATTTCTTTCACAGGCAAAGCTTACTTGCAAAAAAATAAAGAGTATGTGTGGGGAAAGTTCAGGTCAGATAAAATGTGTTGGAACAAAAAAAAAAATGAATTTGAGGGAGGTGGGTGTGAAACATCTCTGCGGGCTACCTGTAAACTGTCATGGGCAGCTATGCCTACATGAGCCAAACCGGCTCAATGCATACATTGGTCACATCTGGGTTTTGGTGTACACCGACCATACTGAACAGGATGTGGACAGCAGTATGCAGTCCAGAGTGCTCCAACAGAATGACACAACTGCACCTGTAGACTGCTTCCTATAATTACTATAAGCACAATTCTGGAGAGTACAGGATGGAAGGACATAAGGAGATGATGGAAGTGTCAGACATACGAAGATAACAAGACAGTTCAATGGAAAAGGAAGAAAAAGAGAGCAGAGTTACTGCAACTAGTTTTCTTCACAGCATAACAAGGAAGAAGATCCCAGCCACATGCAATTTCTATGAAAGGCAGATAAAAACTTGCGCCTCAAGTAAGAGCTTACTGGCATGATCATCAACACTGTACAGACCCAGTCTGAGAAAGACCAAAACCAGCAACAGACCAGCAAGCATATGCATCCCAAATCCACACAGCAAGAGAACCGTTCACCCCTAACAGCCACCAACACTTTATATGCATACAAAATATACATATAAACCTGAAATAAGACAGCTGTGAATGGCATACCCTTTTCAGGAACTCTCAAAATCCTTTTACTATCAAGCTCTTTACTTTCTAAGTTTCTCTTCTTATTCAGAACAGTGATTCTCTGCAAAATAGCTATCTACTGCTGTCTAATAGGTGGCTTCTAAGGAAAAGGAAGGCGAGCACAAACAAAAGGAGGAACTGCTTATGACTCTTATTTTGGAGACAGTGTGGTGTGGGGAACCACAGTTTTAAATGTTTAAGTATGGACTTACTTCCTCTGTAAGCCATAAGGCTAGAAGACTTTGACGGGCAGTCAACCTCCCTTCCTCTGGCACCGAGACTAGAGCAGAAAGTAACTCATGGGTTGATACTTCCAGAAGGGGGTCATCCTCTTCTCCAGGGTCTACCCAAACCACATGGAAACTAGGTCAGTCTCTGACCTGAAGTGTGCGACTTGCATCGCTGGCTCCCTCCTCATGTTTTCCCATGCTTAAGTCTCATCTCACACATTTGCAGTATAGTGCCATGGTATCTTCTGAACACTCTGACCCCTTAAGTCAGATGCAATTCACCAACCCAACCTATGATATAACCACCAGCTCTGCTATATGCAGATACAGCTTGGAAGATGGCCACTGTACATACACGGCAGTTGTATAGGCTGGGATAAGCCATCCAGCAACCTTCAATGAAGCTCATTAAAGAGGCTTAAGTTCTCAGCTCCAACTTGATATCATGGCTCAGCCTCTGTGATTCAAGCACTTGAGTACGGCCATTATGTGGTCCTCCTAGCTGTTACAGCAATAGCAAAGTGAAAAGTCTGTTCACAGCCAGTCCTGTTAGCATCCCACTTCTTCAACAGGTATTTCCACCACACACAGAAAAACATAACTTGGCCATTCAAAAACATATGAGACTAAAGTAGCAAGTAAACAGCTGAAGCTGCAATCTGTCTTTTGTGAATTTGACAAGTATTTCCCAATCTCTGCATGGGTCTGATGTATATACTTTGTTGGGTACGAAAGAGGGCAGTTGCTAAGTGTGGAGATGGACAAGAACTAAGAGATGTCTCCCTTCAAATAATTACAGTGGTGAGATTTTCCAGCTTTTTCAATCATGCTGTTGAATGTTTGCCTCACTCTCCAACAGCACAGCAAAACAGCTTAAAAAAAAAAATAGGGGCATAGAAACAGAGAGAAGAGAGAGTAAAATTGTGAGTTGCTCTTTCCAACTCTGTATCATGGCTACTGTCCCCAGGAGAGCACTTTCACCTGGCACCTATGAAGTAACAGTTCCTGGTGGAGAGCAAAAGAGTAAAAATTTCATCGCTCTCCTCTTCAGACGCTCAGAAATAATGCTTCTTTACCAGCCAACTACCAGCTAAACGGTGCTCTGCAGGCAGACTCATAGAAAGAAAAGGCTGGAAAGACCAAGTTCATTTAAGGCTACTACAGATCATTCATTAAAGAAATTCTGAAAATTCTTGCCCATACATAACGGCAGAGAAACCACTTCTTTAACCCTGGGCTGCTAGATGTTTATCCATGTGCAGGCCTGAAGGTGGTTTACTCCTGTAAGCCTACTCGTGGTCGTAAGTAACTGATCACCACACTTTTGGTGTGGAAAAGCATAATGAGCTGCTAAAACTAAATTTCACAACTGGACACTTTTAGTGAGTAGTTACTCATGCTGACTCAAAAAAAGTGCAAGGTGGACCTCATTTTCAGTTTTCTGCACTGTGTTAAATAAGTGAGATAAAGAGGATGGCAACTAAGGTAGCTCTGCCCATTTGTAGATTACAAATTCAGACCTTGTCTGTTCTGGAAAACTCTATGATGATTGACATACCTAATTAAATTATGACATCAGAGGAGATGAGAGATAAAACTAAGCAACTGTGAGGAACAGACATATTTTGACATTCTGATTAATGCTCTTTATTTTTGTTAACCTGCAATTACTTCACTGACTACTGAACAATTGAGACGGATAAAAAAGTATGTCTTTGTTAGAGAAGATGTCCCCCCTGTTTTTAATTAAGGTGTAGGATTTCACAGTGCAGATATCTGAGGCCTATTAGAACTGCTCTGATAATATTAAGTAAGACCAGACTTCACTTTCATGATATTTCCAAGGTTACCCTCACTTCCCCTCAAAATAAACAAACAAAGCAAGTTCCTCCTAGCTTAGAGTAAAATGTTTTAGCTGTGCTTTAGATACAGGAAAAAGCGCACTCTGGTTCATTTGAAGGTCACCTCTAATGGACAAGCCCCAGCTCTGCCTCCAGACCAAGGCTTCACCTACAGTGGACTATTACAACTCAACACTTCGTGTAATTCAGCTTTCTTGATAAGGGGAATTTGCTGCAGTCTGAACAAACTAAGTAGCTACATTGCATACATCTCCAAGCAGACTATACGTACACATTGCAGTTGAGGGCAACTGAAATTGCAGTCTACTTTGAAGAGTGACTTTGTAAAGACAGCATTGTGTGGTTCCACAGCTACTGTCTCTCAATGGCTACTGGACTGAGTTTACTCAGTTTACAAGTAAAATTATTTTTATTTCTACTTAAAGCTCCCCCTTGCAAAGCCAACTGAAAAGCTTTAAGTCAAGCCGTGTTCTTTCTTGCACATATATCATCACTGTTAATGAAGACTGTGCATGCCAAATGCAAGTGGGGAGCTCAAGGGTAAGAGTTTGGTTTGAGGGCAACAGGTCAAGTTATCTACTAGTGTAAGTCACTATTACTTGCCTATTTTGAGGGGAGGCATTCCCATGAGGCATATTCCCAGACCAGCTGAGGATATGGCTAAATGAAGACCCGTTCTTACAGTGGGAAGCTAAGTAACCGCCCTGATTCAGAACCAAAGGAGAACTGAAGTCATTCTCCCCAGCCTGTGCTGCTCCAGATAGCAATAAAAGGGTAGCATGTTTATTACTAATATGGGACTGCACATAGAGCCTGAGAGCAGAGGATGTCTTAAACAGTATGTCATTGTCCCACAGCCAATTTTCACGGTAAAACCACAGACTAATGTGAAGATTTCACAATGCATACATTTGACAAAGAAAGAATATTTCTTCTGGTGTAACGTTTGGGCCCCAACACCAATATAATATGTTTCCCAATGACAAAAACATCTTGTAAACCACAAAACACAAGGACACAGGATTACAGAAGTTAAAGATAGAAGAAGAAACCCACAAAGGAGAAATATTAAGGCCATCTGTGCACTAGTGAAATGCAGTCACCACAGCCAAACAGGATATATCCCTCATTAATACTACAGAGAACAGAACAGACACGTATGTATAACACACACTCTAGAGAAGTAGAACCAGAAAAACAAAAAAAAAAAGCTCAAATCTTTGTGGCCAGCCTACAGTAAAAAGCGCTAGCCTGAATCCTAGCAGCTCTTAGCAGCCTAAGTCAACGGGACACCAGCGGGAAAACAGAGGTCCCCATGTAGATACCTATCAAAGTCACGACAGGATTCTGAGCTGAATGCTTCCAAGGAGAAGGGGAGAAAAAGAAAACATCGAAGCACAAGTTGCCAAGGTTTTAACCTGAGACCTAACAGCAGCCACAGACATTTGTTTAATCTTTCAGGTGCTCATTAGTGTCAAGCCCCTGTGGCAGCCTCCATACTGTCTCTCTATACTGTAGCTGGCTGAAGGTAGAGTTATATACCACCCTAATGAGCTGCAAGGAGGGTGATGTGCGTCATTGGCTTCTGTTTCAATCTTGGCAATCTAAGTGTAAAAGCTTTGCAACAGCTTCTGGTTCTGCTGACATTTAATTAGCTGGTGTCATTTTGATGCCATAGCCTGTCTCATCAGGACGATAACTCCAAAACAACATGTGGAGCATAAAAGTTCTATGAGAAGTTTCAGGTCTGGCAGCCAAGGATACGAGTCCCCTGACAGTCGTGGTTCCTGGGACTGGTCCCCATTAGCCCTTTGTTTTGGCACTGCTATCAGCAAGTTATCTGTTAGGAAGCGAGAAACAAAAAAAAAACCCCAAACCCACCCCAAAACTGCAAACCTCAGCAAAGCCTTGCAAAAACCAACATCCTTTAGATCTAAAAATTCTACCTGTCCTGCAGAAAGGGAGCGTCCTTATTGCACAGACTCACAGCTATTCATCCTGAAGGACAGGTGTACCATAAAGGATAGATTTGGCCATCTTCTGGCCTCAAAAGGTAGTCCTGTTTATTTAAGTACATATAGTATTTTTCTCCATTTACCATTAAGTACCTGGGAAAACAATCTCCAATAATACCTACCAATTTCTGCTTGCTCACATCAGCTGCAAAATTTAAAAATGGTCACTGCTACACAAAATGTGACTGATCTATGTTTTCACTCCATATAAGCAGTGATACTGGTACAGTACATCCATTTACACCAGATAAGCTCAAACTTTTATGTATTTGGGTCTTTTTTTCCAAGATCCTACTCTCATACTCTAAAGACACCACTTTTTTAGAGTGTAGCAGTCAGAGATGTATAACTATTCAAATGAGCCAAGCCATTTCGTTGACAGAACAGAATCAACTCAAAATCTTTGTCAGCAAGAACCTAGGCACAAACTAAAGTTTTGTAAAGACAGACACTCAGCGGACTAATGGGCCACAGCTCCATTTTTGAGCAAAGCATCTAACTGAGGCAGAGGATGGGCAGAGAGAGGTCAGCAAACATAAAAATTCACTGAACCAATGTGGTTGCCAGATCTCAGCTCTTCTGAAGGATCCTTGCTGGAGCTGAAAGCTGCTTCCCAGTTGAAGGTAAGCCTGTCTTTTAGAGCAAAACGCTCTTGGAACTCACAGTTCCCACAAGGACAGGTAGATCTCTTTTATGTAAATGCTATGGGCCGGTAACACCACCATCAAGGGCGAAGGGGAAAAATTGTTCTTGTGAGAATTTTCCACTTGTCTTCTGTTCACCTCTTTTCCATGGTATACCCATGATGCTGTCATTTCAGCCATTTAACGCCCACTGCAGACTACTGGGGTTGTAACTGGTCCCACCCATTCTCTATCCTAAATAGCCTTTCAGGTGATTCTTTGCTGTGTCATATAGAAGGTGCTTGTAAATGCACAATATTAAGTAATTAATTTCAGCCTTCTGCATCAACTTTTCTTTTTAAACAGTCACATTTCACTCGAAATTTACACCTGACCACAATCACACTTACTTCACACAGAATACTGTTTTGTCTGCCTGGGACAACCCAGCCAGTTCAGAAAGCTTTGGAATCTCATACTAAAGGACAAGTTACATGCGATGATCCTATCTCATATTTGGAGACACACATTCACAATATTACTTCTTGTGTTTCCCACACACTAAACTGTGGAGAATCTGCTCCCGTCATTTTAAGCAAAGTCTTGCCATAGAATCCCATGTCCTGACTTCATTTATATATGGGTCAAGACAAATGGATGGGTATGAGAATTCACATTTACTTTATAAATATATGTTTTAACAAATGTATTTTATGCACACATACAGAAACACAAGGGAAAAGGAGGACTAAGGTCTAAGTCCGTCTGTCTAAATGTTAAAATACAGCCAACTGAAGGAAAGCCAGCAGCTGCTCCAAGCTACAACACCAAAAATAACTACCCACAAAAAACTTAAGCCTTACAATACCTCCCTCACACACACGTACACACTTGTATCCGTTATCTCATTAAACTTCTTCTTGCCTTAACAATCCATAGTATTAGCAGCACAGGAAATTTATTTGAAAAATATACTTTAGTATGATCTCTCTATTGAAAAGACTCCTGAAGTACTCATGTGCTCAGTGATTATGCACTTCTCAACTGTCAGATGTACTACCTGTTAAATGCCAATGTTCCTCATTAGTAAAGTAGCTGGGATCGAGTGAGCATAGGAGGAAACCCAGTGTAGCAGTTAAAGCACTGGGGATCAAGCAAGCTGTATCCACGTCCCATGACAGCTAATGACTTGCTGTCTACAGCTGCTTCTGGCTTGGTGTCTTTACCTGCAACATCGGGTAATACCACCTACTTCACAAGAGAGGGAAACAAAGTTAATGAAAGTTTTAATGGTTCTAAAATCCGATAAAAAGGAAGATTACTTCTTTCAACATTTCTGAAACTGCTATTATTATCATTTATTTGTTTTGCTGTAGCATATAAGAGTTCCAGAACCACGTGCTTCTAGGTACAGCATTGATGTGCAAAACACAGGTGGTCCCAGCCCTTGCTGTACTCAAATCCTACAAAAGATATAGGACATGCTAAACAGAAACCCACAGAAACAAAAGGCTTTGTACTTCTTAGAATTTTACATATATGGATACCTAAATTTTTTTAACCTGTCTTTAGCTTCTCCTTAATGAATCTATCATATCAAGTCTTATTATCAAACCAGTCCTATTTCAAATGTCAGAAACAGTAACTTTTAAAAAATGGCCTGTAGTGCACCACTACTCCCAAACTATAAATCTGTGCCATCAATTATTACCATTTTAATTGCCTAGTTAGTAAATATTCTTCATGAGTATACGCTAACATGCAGCATACTACATGAAGTATACATGGCAATAAGACATCAGTTTGACAAAGTTTGCCAAGTTTGATAAAGAAATCTTGATTCCAATATTAGTATACTTTATAAAGACAAATATATAAGGCTGAATGACTTACTTTGCTCAGTCCATTTAAAACTAGCACCAGAGAGGGAGGACTATGACTTACCCATTATGTTCAATTGCTACAGTATGCTTAGCGGCACATGCTGCAAGAACCTTAAAATTCACAGCAAATCCTGTCTCTTTTCGCCCAGTTTAGTCTAAGAACTTCTCAATGAAAGAACACTTCCAGCTGCATTAGTCTATCAGAAGACAGCCTGGTTCAAACTTGTGTTTGTTTATGCTGTACACCCGCATTGATATCAAGCAGTGTTACTTTCTTCTAACCTTCTGTGGTGGAGGAAATGACTTTTCATTAAAGCCTTGGTGCCACCAAGAAATTATACAAATAGGAGTTGTTTTGGTACGCCATTGGGATTTAAATAAATTTTTAACTTAATCTCATAAAAACCCCTTTTATCTGCCTGGAGGTTACAAAGGTATTGTGGAATTCCAAAACCTACACTCCCTCTCCAGCAAGGCATTTAAGTATATGCTTAAAACTGGGTATCTGAGTAAATATTCTGCTTGTCTGAGAGCCTCAAAACATGCATCATGAAAGGGGTTACATTGCTAGGTCAGTACCTCTACACTCCCTGCAACAGCTTTGGGAACCAGATAAAGTCACAAGGCATTGAAAATTTGAGATTTTGTTACATTATTACAATGTGCTTCCCTACTCCCTACCCACTCACATCCTTCTAGATCAAGGACCTGTCTACGCAGTTTTACAAGCAGATGAATGTGCTTTCTTCCCGTGCTGCAAGCTGACTACAGGCTATGTGAAGTTATTTCACGTTCTTCTGAGCCTCATGAAAACAGTCCCTGCTGAAAGTTACAGTGTATTCGCTTGGGCTTCATGCCTGATTTAGAGAGTTTGCACCTAGCCGAAAAACACAGAGAAACAATCCAAAGTATCTTCTGTTAACAGAAGCACATACACACATGCATGCAAACTACAGGAGCCTGTGGTTATAACCAGGGCCTTATCTTACTTCGTAGTAAATGTAAAGGGGTCATGAACCCCACACTACTAACTCCAAGAAAGCTTTTTTTAGTTTACAAACTACTGAAATACCTTGTTATAACTAACAGGTAGCATGCTCAAGCAGTCATCTATAAAGTCAGAGGATTTCTTTAGCCTTTTATGCTTTCTTTTTTGTGGGTAGTTATTTAAATACTTGATTCTCCTACACTAATGCTTCTGCACATAATAAGTAAGTAAGTATTCAACTTTTTTGTGCTACTATGTCAAAAGTTTTTGTAATCTCTACAGACACATCGCATCAAGATGAAGTCTTTTTGTGGACAGCCTTACTAACGTCCCAAAACAATGTGTAGGCTGCTTTAACAGGATCTTTTAACAGGACAGCAATAAAATTACCACACCAATTTCTTTTGGCTGAGGCTGGAAGAGAAGAAGTGTAAGAGCTGATGGAACTATCCTTAACACACTACCAGCATTCACCCGAGACTACTGTAAGAAATTAGCAACGTCAAGGTGAAGGCTTGGCTCTGAGCATGAGATTTGATCAAGACAAAGAAAACAGAATCTCCCCCATGGACTTTCAAGAGACTTGCAAATGCTCTCTATCTAGCAATAATAGGCTTGTACTTTCAGGATGTGACCTCAAGCACCACTTTGAGTCACTCCTCCACAAGCAGCTGTACAACTACGTCTGGAAGGAGGCCCTACCCCAAAGGCAGGCTGCAGAGTGGGTGTGCAGCTCAGGGTAGTTCCTCATGGACAAGTCAGTTCTGCTTTCTCTGGGCGGTGCTCCCTTCTCCTCTCTGCTCCTAACACATTGAATGGCAAAAGTGGGGAGGCAGCAGCATCCAGACAGCCTGGAGTCAGGGCGGGGGAAGCAGCAGAGCTATGGCACGTGGCAGGCTGGAGGAGGATGAAGAAATAAAGGAAAGAAAAGAAGGGACAAAGAAACACGTGAAAGAGACGTGATAACTGTCACATCGTGGCACATTTAACAGTCAGCTTCTTACCATCGTGCCCCAGGCCGCTGCAGCCACGCACCTCTCTCTGTGTGCGTGATGCATGTGTGTGTGTGATGTACATGTGTGCGTGGTGCATGTATGTGTGTGACGTACACGTGTGCACATGCACTTGCGTACATGTGCCTGTGCATGCTTTAGGGTACAGGTTGGGAGGCTGTAAAGGAGATTTACTAACAGAAATCTCAGCCTTGCTTGTGACATATTTATAACTTTCTATGCACTGTGGGTCAAACATTTACAAGAAAGCCTTTTGCTTCTGGTAAAATCAACCACAGGAAGGGCAAGGAAGGATGTAGCGGTGGCAAAATGCAGAACCCAACATCGCCCCAAAGAGTGCAACGACAAAAACTGAAAGTCTGAGCTCCCCAAAATAAACTGTCTGTGTTTGAGGGCTGCAACAGCAAAAAGAGGAACTCCTGGTCTTGATTCTGCTATTACAGAGGGACCAGAAAGCTGTAACTAGAGCAAGTGGTCACAAGCAAGTGTCAGGAAAGCGACTGAAGAGCCACACTGGTGGTAGAAAAAAACCAAGTCAGACGAACTGTGAAACTGTAAGGAGCACAGCAAAGAAATATTATGTAAACCGGGCCAGCTAGGCCAAGTGGAAGGCCCAGGCACCAAAAGGCCACTTTGACACAACAAAGCGTAAGAGGGTGTTTGGAGAGTGGAGCCAGCAAAGGAACCCAGCAACAATGGCCTTACACTGAGGAGGGACCATGCTCGTATCCTGCCCATCCCAGGGCAAGAAAAAGGGCACACACGGAAAGAGTCTGGGGTGAAAGATCAGCAGTCCTGCGCCAAGAATCATAGCTTTTCATCAGCAGAGGAGAGAGAAAGGCCCCAGATTGCCTGCTCTCCCATTGCTTTGTTTTGGTACGGGGCTTGACATAGGTGCAAAGCTATTGTGAACAGACACACGTACTGTGCTACAGAAATGCAAGCAGAGGAAAACAGTCCTGTTTAAACAAACAAAAAAAAAGTGTATTTTTACAGCGTACAGAGCCAATCATGCTGTATAATTCTACAGAACAGGAAGGAGCTCAGTAAATTGCTGCCATGAGTCTCATGCAGCCAAAATCCTGACTACAGATCAGGCATTTGGAATAGCTGTGGCATGGCTTCATGGGCCTCCCCAGCACCCTGAATAGGTATCTAGGGACAGAGCTTGAACTACACGTCAGCTAGCTAGTGTACCCTTGGCAGTCACCTCCTTGGTAAAATGACCTCAGCAGTCACTTCATATATAGTTTTAGGCCTATATTCTACTCCCCAAAACTTATTTTCCATCGTCGTGAACCCCGTTAAGTCACCTAACACAAACAGTCCATTTTACCTTTACCAGCAGAGAAGCAAAAGTGATCAGAAAAAGTCTGAGGGCACAACAACATGATTCAAAAGAAGAAAACAGTGAAAAGGTCCAACTATCCTTATTGGCTAATTAATATATCTAAAATAATATGAATCTTCTCAATTCAAGATCACTTCTTATCACAATTGAAGCTACTATGTAAATACACCAATAATGATAACTTGATTTATTATTCAGCAAGTTTGCTGATGACACCAAACTGGGAGGTGTGGTAGACACACCGGAAGGCTGTGCTGCCATTCTTCGTGACCTGGATAGGCTGGAAAGTTGGGCAGAGAGGAACCTGATGAGGTTCAACAAAGGCAAATGCAGGGTCCTGCACCTGGGGAGGAACAACCCCACGCACCAGTACAGGCTTGGGGTGGACCTGCTGGAGAGCAGCTCTGTGGAGAGGGACCTGGGTGTCCTGGTGGACGACAGGTTAACCATGAGCCAGCAGTGTGCCCTGGCTGCCAAGAAAGCCAATGGG